>Ga0206127_1000917_pt1 | contig 33789 bp, 26 predicted proteins | sample Helgoland_Spring_6_FD_148646 | JGI IMG/M metagenome (GOLD analysis project Ga0206127, IMG submission 148646) | Pelagic subsurface seawater microbial communities from Kabeltonne, Helgoland, North Sea - Helgoland_Spring_Bloom_20160419_1 | ecosystem: Environmental > Aquatic > Marine > Epipelagic ...
TTCATCAGAAAGAATAGCATTCAAATAATAATCAGGAGCTCTAAACATTTTTTGCCAATCTAGATCTGCTCCCCAAGGTCCAAATCTATGGAAATTATTTCCTAAATCAACTACATTAAAAGTAGCTTTATCACCAAAAATACGTGATCCACGCCCAATCATTTGATAATATAAGGTCAATGATTTAGTAGCTCTGTTTAAAATTATAGCTTCAATACTTGGTTCATCAAATCCTGTTGTTAAAATACTAACAGATGTAATGATTGCGTTTGGTGTTTTATGGAACCATTTTAAAATAAATTCACGCTCTTTTTTAGTATTTGTATTGTCTAAATGTGCTATGGGATATCCTGCTTTTTTAAAGGCATGAAATACTTGGATAGAAGTATTAATACCGTTATTAAAAATTAAGGTTTTTTTGCCTTTTGCAGTTTCTTCATAAGCCGAAACTAATTTAGAAAGCATGTCTGAATTGGTATATAAATCTTCAGACGATTTTACAGTATAATCACCATTCGCACCTACTTCTAAAGAAGTTAACCCAACATTGTAAGAATACATGTTAGCTTTTGCTAAATAATTGCTATCAATTAAATCTTGAATAGATTCACCCACAAATAATTCTTGATAATTCTCATACATAGGTAATTTAATGTTAGAACTAAGAGGAGTTGCAGTAACTCCTAAAATAAAAGAATCATTAAAAAATTTAAAAATTTTAGTAAATGAATTGTAATGTGCCTCATCAACAATTACCAAACCGATATCCGATATATCTAATTTTTCGTCGTTTAAACGATTTTTTAAAGTTTCAACCATAGCAACAAAGCAATCAAATTCATGCTGGTCGTCTAATTTTGCTGTTGAATTAATGGTTTTATTTCTAACACCAAATTCATTCAGCATACTAGAGGTTTGTTTACTTAACTCAATTCTATGCGTAAGCACTAAAACTTTCTTCTTAAAAGTTTCTAAATAACGTCTTACAATTTCTGAAAAAATAACTGTTTTTCCACCTCCTGTCGGTAATTGATATAATAAATGATAATCTTTGGGCGCTGTCTCAAATCTTCTAAAGATTTCTTGAAGTGCATCTTTCTGATATCCATATAATTCTTTACCAGTTGAAGTTTTTGAAATATTGGTTTCGGTCAAAAGTTGAAAATTTTAGATAACAAAAATAAGGCTTAAAATGGGTTGAATGCAAGTTATTCTATATAAATCTTGCCAAATCAATTTGAGTAATATCATAATGAGATGCATTATGAACGGAAACACCATTTCTTATGACTAATAATTGAGGAGATTGATGCATAACTTGAAATGTATGCCCTACTTCATCAGAAATATTTCTATAATTCAATAAATCTAGATAGTAAACTTTTAAATTTTGATGTTCTTCTTGAAACAATTTTTCAAATTGTTTAATTACCATACTACTAATTCCGCATCTTGTGGAGTGTTTAAAAATGAAAATCGATTCTGAACTAGAGTTTTCTTTAATAGTTTTTATTTGTTCTAGAGCAGTAAAAGGAATCCAGTTGATATTTTTATTTTCTATTAGTTTATCTTTAGATGATCCAAAAATACTATTTAATAATCCCATTTATTTTTATTTAGTTTAGAGCAAATATAAAAAACTTTTACAAGTCAAAAAGTCATAAAAACAAAAGGTTTTAGCGACAAAATGACGTGTCTATATCTTTAAATTGAATTGGTATTAAAATTGATTTGTTAGTTACAGAAAACGAAAAAAGAAATACAAAAATGAATTTTAATAACTATACAACAAAATCTCAAGAAACTATTCAATTAGCGCAACAGCTTGCTCAAAGTTTTGGACATAATCAAATTGAAAATGAACATATATTTAAAGCTTTGGTAAAAGTTGATCAAAATGTATTGCCTTTTTTATTAAAGAAGTTAAACATTAATAATGGTTTTATAAATCAGATTATAGATAAGCAATTAGAAAGTTTACCAAAAGTATCAAATGCTGAATTAATGATTTCTAGAGAAGCAAGTAAAACCTTAAATGAAGCTTCTATTATTGCAAAAAAAATGAATGATGATTATGTTTCATTAGAGCATTTAATCTTAGCGATTTTTAAGTCTAAATCTAAAGTATCTCAAGTTTTAAAGGACCAAGGTGTTACTGAAAAGGATTTGAAAGCAGCTATCGAGGAGTTAAGAAAAGGTGAAAGAGTTACTTCTCAAAGTCAAGAAGAAACCTATAACTCCTTAAATAAATTTGCCAAAAATCTTAATAAATTAGCAGAAAACGGAAAACTAGATCCCGTAATTGGTAGAGATGAAGAAATTAGAAGATTACTTCAAATTTTATCTCGTAGAACAAAGAACAATCCTATTTTAGTAGGTGAACCAGGAACAGGAAAAACAGCTATTGCAGAAGGTTTAGCGCATAGAATTGTAGATCGTGATGTCCCTGAAAATTTGAAAGATAAATTAATTTTCTCTTTAGATATGGGCGCATTAATTGCCGGTGCAAAATATAAAGGAGAGTTTGAAGAACGTTTAAAAGCAGTAATTAAAGAGGTTACGAATGCTGATGGTGATATTGTTTTGTTTATTGATGAAATTCACACTTTAGTTGGTGCGGGTGGAGGCCAAGGAGCTATGGATGCAGCAAATATTTTAAAGCCTGCTTTAGCTCGTGGAGAGTTACGTGCTATTGGTGCTACTACTTTAGATGAATATCAGAAATACTTTGAAAAAGATAAAGCATTGGAAAGACGTTTTCAAAAAGTGAAGGTAAACGAACCAGACACAGAAAGTGCAGTTTCTATTTTAAGAGGAATTAAAGAAAAATATGAAACTCACCATAAGGTTAGAATTAAAGATGAGGCCATTATTGGTGCCGTAGAATTATCTCAAAGGTATATTACAAATCGTTTCTTACCAGATAAAGCTATCGATTTAATGGATGAGGCTGCGTCTAAATTAAGAATGGAAATTAATTCTAAACCAGAAGAATTAGATGTTTTAGATCGTAAGTTAATGCAATTAGAAATTGAAATAGAAGCAATAAAACGTGAGAAAGATGATATAAAACTTAAATCTTTAAAATCAGAATTAGCAAACTTTAAAGAAGAGCGAAATTTAATAAATGCTAAATGGAAATCTGAAAAAGAGGTTGTAGACAATATCCAACAGGCAAAGTCTGATATTGAAAACTTTAAAATAGAAGCAGAAAAAGCTGAACGTGAAGGAAATTATGGAAAAGTTGCGGAGATTAGATATGGTAAAATCAAAGAAGCTCAAGAAAATTTAGAGTCATATCAAAAAACTTTAGATCAAAACCTAAATGAGAAATCACTAATTAAAGAAGAGGTGGTTTATGAGGATATAGCAGAGGTAGTAGCAAAATGGACAGGTATTCCTGTTACCAAGATGATCCAATCTGAAAGAGAAAAATTATTAAAGTTAGAAGAACAATTGCATAAAAGAGTTGTTGGTCAAGAAGAAGCAATTGTTGCCGTTTCAGATGCCGTAAGAAGATCTAGGGCTGGTTTGCAGAATGCTAGCAAACCAATTGGTAGTTTTCTTTTCTTAGGGACAACTGGTGTTGGTAAAACAGAATTAGCTAAAGCCTTAGCTGAGTATTTATTTAATGACGAAAATGCAATGACGCGAATTGATATGAGTGAATATCAAGAACGTCATTCTGTAAGTAGATTAATTGGGTCGCCCCCAGGTTATGTTGGTTATGATGAGGGAGGGCAATTAACAGAAGCCGTAAGAAGAAGCCCATATTCTGTGGTACTTTTGGATGAAATTGAAAAAGCACATCCGGATACATTTAATATTTTACTTCAAGTTTTAGACGAAGGCAGGCTAACGGATAATAAGGGACGTGTAGCCGATTTTAAAAACACAATTATTATAATGACATCCAATATAGGAAGTCACATCATACAGGAAAAGTTTTCAGCCGCTGATGTGGATATTGAGCCCGCAACGGAGTTGGCCAAAATAGAAGTACTAGCTTTATTAAAACAATCTCTAAGACCTGAATTTTTAAATAGAATAGATGATGTAATCATGTTCACTCCTCTTAACAAAACTGATATTTTTGAGATTGTAAGACTACAAATTTCTAACTTGAAGAAAATGGTAGCGCAACAAGAAATCATACTCGATGCAACTGATGAGGCTATTAAATGTTTGGCTAAAAAAGGTTATCAACCTGAATTTGGAGCTAGACCTGTTAAAAGAGTTATTCAAAAAGAAGTATTAAATCAATTATCAAAAGAAATTTTATCAAATAAGATAACTACAGATAGTATCATATTATTGGATGCATTTGATGATAAACTAGTTTTCAGAAATCAATCTGATCTGATAGCTAAATAAATTATAAGATTTTAAAAAATGATGTTTTTAAACTTCACTTTTATTTTTTGCTTATCTTGTTCTTCCAAACTTAAATAATGAAAAAATATTTACTTCTTTTCTTTTTTGTATCTACTTGCTTAATTTCTTGTTCTTCAGAAAATACCACAACTTATTATTTAATTCGTCACGCAGAAAAAGATAGATCAAATGAACTAAATACAAATCCTAGTTTAAATTTTGAAGGGGAAAATAGAGCCCAAAATTGGGCGAGTTATTTTAAGGAAAAACGTTTGGATGCCGTCTATTCTACAAAATATTTTAGAACAGTTGAAACTGCCACACCTACAGCCATGACTCAAGATTTAAAGATAAAGTACTACGACCCAAGAAACATGTATGATTCTATTTTTCAAGCAGAAACAAAAGGTAAAACGGTTCTAGTCGTTGGTCACAGCAACACTACTCCTTTATTTGCTAATAAAATATTAGGAGAAAAAAAATATGAAGATATGGATGATAATGACAATGCGAGTCTCTATATAGTGACTGTTTTAAAGGATAGAATAACTTGTAAAATTGAGAAAGTTAAAATTTAATATTTTCGTAAAATTTCACATTATTCTGATTTCTAACATAAAATAATCGGAATCATTAAACTAAGATTATTAAATTTACATAACTTATTTACAGAATCTTAGAAGATAATATTTTTTCAAATTTCTATGCATTTATCTTTTTCATTTTATTCTTGTAATTTGAAATTAATGCTTACGACATATTGCACATGAATAAAACTATTTACATATTGTTGATATTAATGCTGTCTTTTAGCTACAGTGTAAATGCTCAAAACTTATCACTAAAGGAAAAAAAGAAATATAAGGTTGTAAAAACTGATACTGAATGGAAAATATTACTCTCTCCCCTAGCTTATTATGTTTTGAGAAAAGCAGGAACAGAAAGGCCATTCTCAAGTCCTTTCAATGATTTAAAAAAAGAGGGTGTTTTTGTTTGTGCCGCTTGCAAAACTCCTCTTTATAAAAGCAAACATAAGTTTGACTCTGGTACGGGATGGCCTTCTTTTGATAGAGCTGTAGCGGGTAATGTTGAGTTAGATGTAGATTATAAAATTGGTTATGCCAGAACTGAATTAAAATGCAATACATGTGGTGGGCATTTAGGACATTCCTTTGATGACGGACCAAGAAACACAACTGGAAAACGCCATTGTATTAATGGGGCTGCGTTAGCATTTATTCCTAAAAAATAATGAGCCAAATAGTTTTTTAGAAATACTAAATTTGTTGTTTATCAAGAATAGATTTTTGACTTTCGTAAACATTCTATAGTTCTATTATAGTTCATGATTTGTGAAATAAAATTGAAATGCCTTTTTTATCTTTAAAAATGCATTACATTCTTTTTATACAAAAGCAATAAAGTTGCAATAAAGTATTTTTTTATTTAAATTTATAAAGATTTTGGTGTAAAAAGTTACAATATTATTTATTGATATTTGAATTATTTCTATAGAATTTTAAGATATTATAAACTTGGATATAATGTTCTATACCAATCATTTTTTTAATTTAAAAACATTTAATCATGGCAAAAAAAATTAATGCATTATTATTATCAGCAATTTTACTTTTTTCACAAGCAGGTTTTAGCTGTACAGGAATTATAATCAAAACTAAAAACGGAGTAACTATCCCTGCAAGAACTATGGAATTTGGATTTGATATTAAATCTAAATTACTAATAATACCTAAAGGATCTGATATAACATTCTTAAGTTTTGTAGATGGAAAAGATGGCTATAAAATGAAAGCAAAATACGGTTTTGCAGGAATGAATGCTGTTGAAAAAAACATTGTTGTTGATGGCGTAAATGAAGCAGGTTTATATTTAGGTTGCTTTTATTTTAGCGGAGATGCACAATACGAAAAACTAACTTCTAGCAACCAATCAAGTGCTGTTTCTAGTGAAGAATTAGGCAACTATGTACTAGGTAGCTTTGCTACTATTGATGAAGTTATTGAAGGGCTAAAAAAGATTACTGTTGTTGGATCGTTCATTGATGTTATACAGGGCGAAGCTCCTTTTCATTATGCTGTAACTGACGCAACAGGAAGATCTGTTGTTATAGAGTATACTAAAGAAGGATTACAAGTTCATGAAAACACTGTAAATGCTGTATGTAATAATCCTACATATGATTGGCACTTAACAAACCTAAGAAATTACGTAAATTTAACACCAAACAACAGACAAGGTTTTAATGTAAATAATGAAAAAATCAAAGGAATGGGGCAAGGAACTGGAATGTTAGGTATGCCAGGAGACTACACTTCTCCATCTCGTTTTATTAGAGCTGCTGCTTTTGCTAACACTGCACTACCTTCTGCTAATGAAGAAGAAGGGATTTTTAGAGCTTTTCATACTTTAAACGCATTTGATATTCCTAAAGGAGCAATTAGAGATAGTGCGACTAAAGATGCTCATACTGATTACACAGTATGGACCTCTGCCGTAGATACAAGAAACAAAATGTATTATTACAAAACATATAAAAACCAAGCTGTCAAAAAATTAGATTTACTCGAAATATTAAAAAAAGTGAAAGGTAAAATTACTATTATTGAATCTGAAACTGATAGAACTTATGAAAACGTAAAGGTTAATTAATTCTGAATTTTAATAAACAAAGAGTACATTATAAATTGATTTAAAAAGAGATATAATTTAAATTATGTCTCTTTTTAAGTATACCCCAAAATTATATTTGTTCCTTTAAAAAATACTTTTTTACAAAAAAATATATCTATTGACTGTTTTACTTAAAAAAAATGAATTACTTTATTGAAGAACTTAATCATCTAAAATAATCACTTCATTTGTAAATATTTTAGTACTTTGTAGATTTCTTTAAATTGATACTATGAAGTACTTTAAACTCCTTATTTCATTTGCACTATGCATAGGTACATTTTTTACTCTCAATAATAAATTTGGTACTGTTCCTCCTCTAGGAAAATTTCTAAACCCATATAACGGAGTTTGGCAAAATGAAACAGATGAATCCATTAGTGGTGAAATTTCAATTCCAGGACTTCAAGACAAGGTTTCCGTGCATTATGATGCACAACTAATTCCTCATGTGTTTGCTAAAAATGATTTAGATTTATATAGAGCCCAAGGTTATCTAACAGCAAAACACAGACTTTGGCAAATGGAATTTCAAACTTTTGCAGCGGCTGGTCGTTTATCTGAAATATTAGGAGAAAGTGCTCTAACTTATGATAGACAAGAACGACGACGTGGAATGGTTTATGGAGCAGAACAAACCATAACAAAAATGTCTGAAGAAGATCCTGAAAATATTGAGTTTACGAAAGCATATACAGAAGGGGTAAACAGCTATATTGACCAATTAGAATCAAAAGATTTTCCTGTAGAATATAAATTACTCGATTATAAACCAGAGAAATGGTCCATTAAAAAGAGCGCTTTGCTATTAATGTACATGACTAAAATGTTAGCTGGTGGAGATGAAGATATTGAAAAAACGAATGCATTACGTCTATTTGGCAAAGAGAGATTTGATTTATTGTTTCCAGATTTCTTTGATAATACAGATCCTGTAATTCCAAAAGAAACGGATTGGAGTTTTATAGATATTCCTCAAACACCCAGACCTTTTAGCGAACCTGTTTTAGATTCTATTGCTGAAACTATTGACAAACCAGATCCAAATTATGGTAGTAATAATTGGGCTGTATCTGGCGAAAAATCATATTCAGGTAACCCTATTTTAGCAAACGATCCGCACTTAGGATTAAATTTACCATCCATTTGGTTTGTAATGCAATTGAAAACTCCTAATCACAATTCTTTTGGAGCTACACTCCCAGGTGCTTTGGCAATTATTATCGGTTTTAATGAACACATAGCTTGGGGCCAAACTAATGCCACTAGAGATGTGGTAGATTGGTATAAAATTGAATTTAATGAAGACGGAACAAAATACAGATATAACAATACTTGGAAAGACGTTACTTATCGAGTCGAAGAGATTAAGATAAAAGGACAAGCAAGTTTTAAAGATTCCATTCGTTTTACTCATCACGGGCCTGTTGTTTATGATAAAAATTTTAAATCAGAACGTGAAAAGTCGGGGTATGCCATGAAATGGATTGGACATATTGGAGGAAATACTCAAAAAACATTTTTAGATCTAAATAAAAGTAAAAATTATACTGACTATCTAAATGCGTTAAGTCATTATGTTGCACCGGCACAGAACTTTATCTTTGCTTCTACTGAAGGAGATATTGCACTTTGGGTACAAGGGAAATTACCTAATAAATGGGAAGGCCAAGGGAAATTTATTATGGATGGAAGTAAACCAGAAAATGATTGGCAAAGTTTTATCCCTTCTTCTTTTAACGCTCATACTAAAAATCCAGAACGAGGTTTTGTAAGTTCTGCAAATCAACACCCTGTAGACGAAGCTTATCCATTTTATGTCTTTAATGATGGTTTTGAAACCTATAGAAATCGTGTAATTAATAGTTTTTTTAGTTCTAAAGATGAATTTGATATACAAGATTTTAAAGACCTACATAATAACAACTATAACTTGAAAGCCTCTGAGCTAATGCCATATATGTTAGAAACTATGGATACTTCTATTTTAACTACTGAGCAAAAAGTAATTTTTGATCAAGCCCAAGCATGGAATTATAACAATGATATTGATGAAGTTGGCCCAAGTATTTGGAGACAGTGGTATGGAAAACTTTATAATATGGTTTGGGATGAGTTTAATGTTGAAGGGACAGCTCTAGAAACTCCTTCTACCTTCCAAACTATTTATTTATTAAAAAATAAAGGAGAGGATAAATTTATGGACATTATGAAAACCTCTAAAACAGAAACTGCTAAAGACTTATTCCTATTATCCTTTAAAGAAGCTGCTACTCGTTTAATAGAGATAAAATCTAATGAAGGCGACTATAATTGGGGCAACTATAAAGGAACTTATGCTGGTCACTTACTGCAAGGTTTGCCCGCTTTTTCTAGATTTGACATTCCTATTGGTGGTGGTAGAAACATTGTAAATGCCACTTCTGAAAATTGGGGACCGTCTTGGAGAATGATTGTAGAAATGACCTCTCCCCCAACAGCTTTAGGCATTTATCCTGGAGGACAATCTGGAAACCCAGGAAGTAAATACTACGATAATTTTATTGACGATTGGGCTGCGGGAAAATACCATAAACTTAATTTCTTACAAAGTGATGTCGCCACAGATGTTATTATAAGCACACAGACTTTAACACCCACAAAAAAATGAGAACAAATACAACCAACTTTATAATAACGTTTTTCTTAGCTATTATCTTATCTTTATTTTTGCCTTGGTGGTCTGTAATGATTGCAGCTTTGCTATCTGGAACCTTAATTCCTCTTAAAAAAACAGCTGTGTTTTTCATTCCCTTTTTAGCTATACTTTTGTTTTGGACTTGCTATTGTTTTATATTAAGTAGTGCAAATGATTTTACATTAGCAAAGCGAATAGCCAATATGTTGCCCTTGGGAGGAAATCCCTATCTATTAATTTTAATTACAGGAATTATTGGTGGCTTAGCTGCTGGAATTGCTGCTATTTTTGGAAAGCAATTACGTTTAGTAGTAGAAAATTAATATTAGTTTTAATAAATTCTGTTATAAGTTAATTAGCCTTTTTGGGAATTTAAATTAAATTTTAATTATTTGAAAATATTTATAATAGCTCTGCATTAAGTATATTATTTTAAAAGCTAAGCTAATATTTCAAAACTAATCTTGACTTTAATTTAGTTTTTTTACACATTTCTATCATCAACAAAAAACAGTAGAAAAAAGTTACAATTAATTAATATCTTCGTAATATGATAACAGTTTTAATTGTTGGAAAAGGAAATGTTGGTACGCATTTATATAATGCATTTTCTGCGGTTGATAAAATTAGTGTTCAGCAAATAAGTTCTAGAAATTTAGATAATATAAACAATGCAGATGTAACTATAATTGCTGTTTCTGATGATGCTATTTTAGATGTTTCATCAAAAATTAATAATGATTTTGTAGTTCATACATCTGGAAGTTTTCCTTTAGATAAATTGAAAAACTCTAATGAAAAAGGAGTTTTCTATATGCTTCAAACATTTTCAAAAGATAAAAAAGTAGATTTTTCTAAAGTCCCTTTTTGCTTAGAAGCTAAAAATGAAAAATGTTATAAATTACTTGAAAATTTAGCAAAATTAATTGGCAATAAAATTTATAATATTAATTCACAGCAAAGAGTTGCTTTGCATACTGCTGCTGTTTTTGTAAATAATTTTACAAATCATTTATTTAAAAATGGTAAAGATATTTGTGACACTTATAATATTCCTTTTGAAATTTTACATCCTTTAATTTCAGAAACTGCGGAAAAAATAAAATATTTATCTCCAGTACAAGCACAAACTGGTCCTGCTATTAGAAATGATAAAATAACAATTAAAAATCATCTAAATTTATTAGATGAAAATCAACAAAAAATTTATAAACTCTTAACAAAGTCTATCCAAAATGGAAATTAGCTATAAGCAACTATTACCAAAAATCACAACATTTATTTTTGATGTTGATGGTGTTTTAACAAGCGGAATGCTAACTATTATGCCTGATGGCGAATTAGTAAGGCATATGAATGTAAAAGATGGCTATGCTATGAAAACAGCTTTGAATAAAGGTTTTAAGGTGTGTATTATTTCTGGAGGAACCAATAAAGCAGTTAAAAGTAGATTGGCAGCTTTAGGAATTAAAGACATTTATTTAGGAGCACACAATAAAATAAATGAGTATAAAGAAATTTTAGAAAAATATAATTTAAATCATGAAAATGTATTGTACATGGGAGATGATATTCCGGATATTCCTGTTATGCAAAAAGTAGGACTAGCCTCTTGTCCAAATAACGCAGTACCCGAAGTGCAACAAGCAGCCAGGTACATTTCTAATATAAAAGGCGGAGAAGGTTGTGTAAGAGATGTTATTGAACAAGTTTTAAAAGTTCAAGGTAAATGGGATAACTATTTTGATGCTTCTCTGTAACTTTACAATAAGATTAAAAATAAATACTAGTGCTAAAATTCATGAAATATAAACCAAAAGTAGAATATTGATAATTATAGAATATTTAATTAGAATATATGTTTCTTATGATAAAAAACAGAATCTTACTCAAAAATAACTTTAAAAAATAAAATAATTATGAAAAAAACCTATTTAATCCTAATATTATTAACAGTTTCTATTTCTGTTAATGCACAAGATATTTTTGGGAAATGGTATTCTACAAATGATGAAACTGGAGAAGTAGATTCTGTAATTGAAATGTATGAGAAAGAAGGAAAAGCATATGCAAAAATTATAGAAATCAATGATCCAGAAAGACAGAAAGCTGTTTGCGAATTATGCACGGGTACAAATAAAAACAAACCCATTTTAGGCTTAGAAATTTTATCTGGCCTAGAAAAAGATGATGATGAGTGGTCAGGAGGAGAAATCTTAGATCCAAGAAATGGAAAAGTATACAATTGTTATATAAAACTAGTAAACCCTAATAAACTAAAATTAAGAGGGTTTATTGGAGTTGCTTTATTTGGAAAAACGAAATATTGGAATAGAGCTGAATAATTTTTATTATTGCCCAAAAGTTTTTATAAATTTTTCTAAAAAGAGAAAGTTTTTAATTCTTCTCTTCTAGCATAGGTACAAAAGTAAAATCACCTAATTCTTGTTTATCAAATTCTTTTGGAGATGTTCTGGTAAATAATGTCATTATTTGAGTCTTAACTCCAACAGGAATCAAGAGCATACCTCCTATTTTTAATTGCGCCAATAAAGGTTTTGGCACATAAGGAGCACCAGCTGTGACTATAATTTTATCAAATGGTGCTTTTTCTTTTAGACCTATATAGCCATCACCAAAAATAAATTTCTTTGGTTTATAACCCAAAGTTGGTAAAAATCTAGAAGTTCTTTTAAAAAGTTCGTTTTGTCTTTCAATAGAATATACTTCAGCTTTTAACTCTAAAAGAACTGCTGTTTGATATCCTGAACCTGTACCAATTTCTAAAACTTTGTCACCCCTATTTATAGCCAAAGTCTGTGATTGAAAAGCCACAGTATAAGGTTGAGAAATCGTTTGTTCTGCTGCAATAGGAAAGGCTTTGTCTTGATATGCATGCGATTCAAAACTAGAATCAATAAACAAATGACGTGGAATTTTTCTAATTGCATTTAATAAATTTTCATCTGTAATTCCTTTTGCATGTAAAACAGTAGCTAATTGATTTCGAAGTCCTTGATGTTTTGCGGTATCTCTCAAATTTTAACGATTTGTAAAGTTTAAAAGTAATAATAAATTCTTACAAAATTGTATATTTGTTAACGTCAAAAAAATAAATATTTTGATTTAAATAATACTAAAGTATATGCTTAAAGTTGGTGTTTTAGGTGCAGGTCATCTAGGAAAAATTCATTTAAAATTATTAAACCAATCTGAAAAATACGAATTAGTTGGTTTTTTTGATCCATCTAAAGAAAATGCAAAAAAGGTTTCTGACGAGTTTGGCTATAAATCTTATAATTCAATTGATGCTTTAATTAAGAGCGTTGAAGTGATTGATATTGTTACACCTACTCTATCTCATTTTGATTGCGCAAAACAAGCTATTGAGAATGGATGTCATGTATTTGTAGAAAAACCAATTGCCAAAACAGTTTTAGAAGCAGAGGCAATTAGAACTTTAGCAAGCCAATATCACGTAAAAGGACAAGTAGGTCATGTAGAAAGATTTAATCCTGCTTTTATAGCTGCAAAGGATAAAATAAATAATCCTATGTTTATTGAAACACATAGATTGGCAGAGTTTAATCCAAGAGGTACAGATGTTCCTGTAGTTTTAGATTTAATGATTCATGACATAGATATTATTTTATCATCTGTAAATTCTAAAGTAAAAAATGTACATGCTAGTGGAATTTCTGTGATTTCGGAAACTCCAGATATTGCGAATGCAAGAATAGAATTTGAAAATGGTTGCGTTGCTAATTTAACGGCAAGCAGAATTTCTATGAAAAATATGCGAAAAACTAGATTTTTTCAAAAGGATGCTTATATTTCTGTAAACTTTTTAAGTAAAGAATCTGAAATTGTCAGAATTAAAGATGCTCCAAAAGATTTAGATGAATTTGCAATGGTATTAAAAAATGACACGGGTACTGAAAAACAAATCTACTTTGAAAATCCTGAGGTTATTGGTAATAATGCTATTTTAGATGAGTTAGAAACATTTGCAGATGCCATTGTTAACAACACCACACCTATTGTAACTCTTTCTGCTGGTACAGAGGCATTGCGCATTGCACAGTGGGTAATTGATTGCTTTAAAACAGAAGAAGACGTTAATATTTAAGCCTTTAGTAGGCAGATAAGTTGCGTTAGGGATTGAATGGCATGTTTAAGCTCTTTTTGTTTTTTCAACAAAAAAGCGAGTAATGAAAGCCCGTAAAAACGCTCAAATTAATAATAAAAATAAACTAAATATAATGAAAAATATTGCTGTAATTGGAGCTGGTACTATGGGTAACGGAATTGCACATACCTTTGCTCAATTTAATTATAATGTTAATTTAATTGATATTTCTGATGTTGCTTTGACGAGAGGTATGGCCACTATTTCTAAAAATTTAGACAGAATGGTTGCTAAAGAAAAGATTTCTGAAAGTGATAAAGTTAATACTCTTAATAACATTACAATATTTACAGAAATTAGTAAAGGGGTTGCAAATACTGATTTGGTTATAGAAGCTGCTACTGAAAATTCAGTTTTAAAATCTAAGATTTTTAAAGAGTTAGACGAAGTATGTAATGAAGATACAATTTTAGCTACAAATACTTCATCTATTTCTATAACTCAAATTGCGGCTGTTACTAACAGACCAGATAAAGTTATTGGAATGCATTTTATGAATCCTGTACCAATAATGAAGCTAGTAGAAATCATTAGAGGCTACAACACAACAGATGAAGTAACAAATATGATTGTTTCACTTTCTGAAAAGATTGGTAAAATTCCTGTAGAAGTAAATGACTATCCTGGTTTTGTAGCGAACCGAATATTGATGCCAATGATTAATGAATCCATTGAAACATTATATAACGGCGTTGCTGGTGTTGCCGAAATTGATACCGTAATGAAATTAGGAATGGCTCATCCTATGGGACCATTGCAATTGGCAGATTTTATTGGATTAGACGTCTGTTTATCAATTTTAAATGTGATGTATGATGGTTTTAAAAATCCTAAATACGCTCCTTGCCCACTTTTGGCAAATATGGTTATGGCTGGAAAATTAGGAGTTAAATCTGGAGAAGGTTTTTACGACTATACCAACAGTAGAAAGGCTGAAACAGTAGCTAAGATGTTTAGTTAAAATTAAATGATTAAAAAGTTTTATTTTGTAATTCTTACCATATTTATTACTATTTCTTTATACAGTCAAGAGAAACAGAAATCTATTATAAAACCAGATAAAATTGGTTTTTTATACAACTATGGTACAAATGAAAACTTTTTATTTGATGATTTAGATTATACGTACTCAACAAACACTTATAAATTACAGGCTTTTTATAAATTAGGAAATTGGAAAGGAGTAAATTTTGAGATAATTGCACAACCACAAATTCAGTCTATTCAACATCAACTGATAAATGAACAATATGTTACTCCTGATGAAGAAAATTATCTAGATAAACGAGATGAGTTTACAACATCAAAAAAAATGAATTTATATGGTTTAGAATTTGGCTTTGTTATAAAAAAGAAATTATTCAAAAAATTAGACTTACAAGGTGGCATAAGTTTAGGATTTACTTACATAGACAATCGAACAGAGCGTTTGGCAAAGGGATTCACTTTTATTGAGAACTTTTCTTTGGGTTTTTTATATAATGTTTATCAAAATTCATTTTTATATTTTGGCACTAATTTTGGTCATGTTTCGAATCTTAATTTTCAAAAACCAAATGATGGGTATAACATTCTTGGTTTAGAAATTGGATATTCGTTTCAAATATGATGTAGTTGCGTTCATTTTAAAAAATAAAAGCTAAAAATTTATTAATTTTCTAATATTTCTGACCTACAGTATATGGATAATTGATAGTTTTTAATATATTTATCAGAAATATTTATTAAATGACAATCACTCAATTAAAATACGTGCTATCAGTAGCTGAATATCAAAACTTTACAGTTGCTGCAGAGCATAGTTTTGTTACACAACCTACGTTGAGTATGCAAATACAAAAATTAGAAGATGAGTTAGATATACAAATCTTCAATCGTTCTAAAAAACCTATTGAACTGACAGAAGTAGGAAAAAAAATTGTAGAACAAGCTAAAGTTATTGTTGATGAAAGTAATAGAATTTTAGATATTGTACATCAACAAAAAGGTTTTATTGGTGGTGATTTTAGACTTGGTATTATTCCAACCATAATGCCAACTTTATTACCTATGTTTCTGCATAATTTTACAAAAAAGTACCCAAAAGTAAAGTTAATTATCGAGGAATTAACTACAGAAGAAATTGTAAGAAAATTAACAGATGGCCATATTGATGTTGCAATCGCTGCAACCCCTTTAGAAAATGAAGCCATTAAAGAAAAACCTTTGTATTACGAGCCTTTTGTAGGATTAATACCACAAAATCATAGACTTTTTAAAAATAAAAAGATATCATCTGATGAGTTAGAAATGGAAGATATTTTATTGTTAGAAGACGGACATTGTTTTAAGGATAGCGTAATTAATTTATGTAGAACCCATAAAATTGATAATAAAAAAGGCTTTCAATTAGAAAGCGGAAGTTTTGATACTTTAATTAAATTATCTAAAGAAGGTTTAGGAATGACATTACTGCCTTATTTACATACTTTAGACTTAAGTGAGAATGATCAAAAGTATTTGCGTGAGTTTTCAAACCCACCACCAGCAAGAGAAGTAAGCTTAATTTACCATAAATCACAGCTAAAAATGCAATTAATTGAAGCTCTTAAAAAGACGATAGATGGTGTTGTAAGAGGTGCTATTTCTTTTTCTGATGTTAAAATAATAAGTCCTTTGTCTAAAAAATAAATGGTTTTCTTAAGTACAAATTAAAACAGTATAATTTTTAAAAGATAAACCCATAAATTAAAAATTTATGGGTTTATCTATATTATATTTATTGAAAAAATACTATTCTAAGCATACATTTTTTCACGTAATTCCTTTATTTTTTTGTCGGACAAATATTCATCGAAAGTAGCATATCTATCAATTACTCCTTTAGGCGTTAATTCAATAATTCTATTTGCCACTGTTTGTGAAAACTCATGGTCATGAGTAGAAAATAATACTGTTCCTTTAAAATTGATTAAGGAGTTATTTAGTGCTTGAATAGATTCTAAATCTAAGTGATTCGTAGGTTCATCCAACATTAAAATATTTGCTCTTTTCATCATCATTTTAGATAACATACAACGTACTTTTTCTCCTCCAGAAAGCACATTACTTCCCTTTAAAGCTTCTTCTCCAGAAAAAATCATTTTACCTAAAAATCCTCTTAAAAAAACTTCTTCACGTTCTTCTTCAGTTTGGGCGTATTGCCTCAACCAATCAACTAAATTCAAGGATCCGTCTTGAAAGTATTCTGAATTATCAAGAGGTAAGTAAGATTGAGTTGTGGTAACTCCCCAAGAGAATTTACCTGCATCAGCTTGTTCTTTACCTTTTATAATCTGATAAAAAGCAGTTACAGCTCTTGAATTTTTTGAAAAAACAACTACCTTGTCGCCTTTATTTAAATTAAGATCTACTTTATCAAATAATTTTTCTCCTTCAAATTCCTTACTTAAACCTTCAACATTTAAAATCTGATCGCCTGCTTCACGATCTCTTTCAAAGATAATCGCAGGATATCTTCTACTTGAAGGCTTAATATCTTCTACATTTAATTTTTCAATCATTTTTTTTCTAGAAGTAGCTTGTTTAGACTTAGCTACATTCGCAGAAAAACGTCTTATAAATTCCTCTAATTCTTTCTTTTTATCTTCAGCCTTTTTGTTTTGTTGTGCTCTTTGTTTTGCTGCTAATTGCGAGGATTCATACCAAAACGTATAATTTCCTGAATAATGATTTATTTTTCCAAAATCAATATCAGAAATATGGGTACATACTGCATCTAAAAAGTGCCTATCGTGAGAAACCACAATTACACAACTATCATAATTCGCTAAAAAATGTTCTAACCAACCAATAGTTTCAAAATCTAAATCATTTGTAGGCTCATCCATAATTAACACATCAGGATTACCAAAAAGAGCTTGCGCCAATAACACACGTACTTTTTGTTTACCATCTAAATCCTTCATTAATGTGTAATGCAAATCTTCAGTAATACCTAAATTAGAAAGCATTGCAGCTGCATCTGAATCTGCATTCCAGCCATTCATTTCTTCGAACACAATTTGAAGTTCTCCTATTTTCTCAGCATTTTCATCTGTGTAATCTGCATATAAAGCATCTATTTCTTTTTTAATAGAAAATAGTTCTTTATTTCCCATTACAACACTTTCCAATACAGGAAACTCATTAAACGCATTATGGTCTTGAGTAAGAACGGACATTCTTTTACCTGGCTCTAGATGCACTTGTCCAGAAGTAGGATCTTGTTTTCCTGATAATATCTTAAGGAATGTTGATTTTCCAGCTCCATTTGCTCCAATAATCCCATAACAATTTCCATTTTGAAATTTGGTATTTACTTCATCAAACAAAACGCGTTTTCCAAATTGCACGGATAAGTTAGAAACTGATAACATAATTGTATTTTAAAATTTCTGCAAAAGTAATAAATTGATTTTGCTTAATTGTTTAGATTGATGCTGATTTTAGGAAAAAGGAGTGATTTTTTAACAACGCATTAACAAAAGCAATAGTCAGCTATCATTAACTTTGTCAACAGTGTTTTGATGATGTTTTTATGATAAAAAAAATAAAAGTACTACAGTATATTTTACTTTATTTTACCTTAAATGGTTGTGTTTCAGATAAAATGAGTGATACTACCTATTTTGGTGGTAAAATTGTAAATCCAAAATCTAATAAAGTAATCTTATACACCATGGAAAAAGTAGTTGATACTTTTTTCCTTAACTCTAAAAATAAATTTATTGGTAAAATAGAAAATGCAAACGAAGGTTTATACTATTTTTCTCATGGAGACGAAAATCAATATGTGTATATAGAACCAAATGATAGCATAATGCTGCGTTTAAATACATGGGATTTTGATGAATCTTTGGTTTTTGTTGGCAAGGGAGCTGATAGAAATAATATCTTAATAGATTGCTTCTTAGAGAATGAAAATGACAATAAACTTTTTTACGATTTTAATAAATTAGGACACGTTGATTTTAAGAATAAAGTAGACTCTTTGTTGAGTTTAAAAATGATAACTTTTAGTGATTACGTTAATCATCATCCCAATGAAACTAATAATTACAGAAAAATTTTAAATATAGCCCTTACATTTCCCATCTATGCAAGATTAGAGAGATATCCCTATATTCATGCAAAAATCTCTAAAAAAGATAGTTTTCCAAAATTAGAAACAAATTTTTATTCATATAGAAAAGAAATTAATATAAATAGCGATTCATTAATGTATTATGCACCTTACTCAAGGTATGTTAGAAATAATTTATATAATGAAACCTATGCTCTAGGCCATCCTCCTACGAAAAGAGAGTTCACCTCTCAATTTACAATTGATTTATTAAAAACAATTGATAGAAAAATTGTTACGGAAAGAACAAAAAACGCTATACTTAGACAAACCATAATTAGTCATTTCTACAATAAGTCTAGTTGTAATATCAATAAAGATGCTTTTGATACATTTTTAGAATTATCTACAAATCAAAAAGATAAAGAACTCATATTAAAACTATTGTTAGACACTAAATCCGTGTCTTTGAATAAAAGATTACCAAATTTTCAACTAACTAATTACACCAATTCAAACCGAAATATTTCTGATGTTATTAAAAATAAAAATACATTTTTGCTTTTTTGGAGTCCAGAATATGTTTCTGAAGATTACATTGCTAGCAGAATAAATTATTTATCTGACAAATATCAAAACATTCAGTTTATTGAAATAAAAATGGATGGTAACTTTAGCCAAAGAATTAGAAAAATTGATATCAAAAATCAATATTATTTAAAAGATGATAGTAAGGCACATGAGTTTTTAACAAGTAAAATGCCAAGATCAATTTTAGTGAACCAACACGGAAAAGTCGTAAATGCTTACGCGGCAATTTCTTCTACTAATTTAAATTCTTATCTAACAGAATTAAACCAAAACTAATTTAACTACTAAAACCTTTCTTATTTATTAAATTCAAGTATCTTTGCACGGTTTTTATTTTGAGTTTAACTCTCTAAAAATCAGGTCGAATTTATAATCGGGTTTGCAGGTGGGCGTTCTGTGAATCCAAAAAAACACAGCAATGTCAACATTTTTAGATTTAGGTTTAAAAGAACCGATTAACAAAGCATTAACGGATTTAGGTTATGAAAAACCAACTGTTATTCAAGAAAAAGCAATTCCACAAATAATTGCATCTACAGACGATTTAAAAGCATTTGCGCAAACAGGTACGGGTAAAACAGCTGCTTTTAGTTTGCCAATATTAGAACTTTTAGATCCAAATCAAAGTAATGTACAAGCAATTATTTTATCACCTACAAGAGAACTTGCGGTACAAATAGGTAATAATATTAAAGATTTTTGCAAATACTTAAAAAACGTAAAAGTTACCACTGTATACGGTGGTTCTAGTATGGAAGATCAAATAAGATCTTTAAAAAAAGGATCGCAAATTGTTGTGGGAACACCAGGTAGAACTGTAGACTTAATAAACAGAAGAGCGTTAAAATTAGGAAACGTTCAATGGCTAGTTTTAGATGAAGCTGATGAAATGTTAAATATGGGTTTCAAGGAGGAACTTGATAAAGTTTTAGAAGCAACTCCAGAAACAAAGCAAACTTTATTATTTTCTGCAACTTTCCCAAGAGAAGTTGAAGCAATAGCAAGAAATTATATGACAAAGCCAGTAGAAATTACTTCTGGTGAAAAGAATTCAGGTTCAAAGAATGTAAGTCATGAATTTTATGCTGTAACAGAAAGAACACGTTACCCTGCTTTAAAAAGAATTGCAGACTTAAATCCTGATATTTATGCCATTATTTTTTGTAGAACCCGAAGAGAAACGCAAGAAGTTGCAGATAATTTAATAAAAGACGGTTATAATGCAGATTCTTTGCATGGAGATTTATCTCAGGCACAAAGAGATTCTGTGATGGGTAAATTTCGTAAAAAAACAATTCAAATATTAGTGGCTACAGATGTTGCTGCTCGTGGACTAGATGTTAACGAATTAACTCATGTAATTAATCATAAATTACCAGATCAAATTGAAAATTACACACATAGAAGTGGAAGAACTGGTAGAGCTGGCAATAAAGGAATTTCTATTGTTTTGGCAAACGGTAAAGAAAAAGGTAAACTTCGTGCGATAGAAAGAATTATCAAACAAAAATTTGTTGAAGGAAAAGTACCTACAGGAAAAGAGATTGTAAAAAATCAATTAATAAACTTAATTGATAAAGTTAAGAATACCAAAGTAAATGAATCTGAAATAAAAGAATTTCTACCCATTATCTATGAAAAATTAGAAGATCTAAATAGAGAGGAATTGATACAAAAATTCGTTTCTTTAGAATTTAACACAATGCTTGCTTATTACGAAAACTCTAAAGATTTAAACGATTTAGGAAGAGAGAATTCAAGGTCTAGAGCAACTGCTGATAACATGACGCGCTTTTTTATAAATATTGGTAGAAAAGACAATTTAAACCCAGGTAAATTAATCGCTTTAATTAATGAACAAGAAATTGGAAATAAAATTGAAATAGGTGCTATTGATATTTTAGACACATTCTCTTTCTTTGAAATAGATAAAAATTTCGAGCAAAAAACATTAGAAGCTTTTTCTGATAATCAACCTGATTTTGATGGGCGTTCAGTAAACGTGGAAATCACGAAGAAAGAACGTTCTGGAGGCGGTAGAAGAGGTGGTAAAAAACCTTTTGGTAAAAAAGATGGTGGTTTTGGAAGAAGAAGAAGTTCGGAAAATTCCTCAAGAAGAAGTAATGATGATGGTGGAAGAAAAAGATTTGACAGACGATCTTCAGACAGACCAGACAGAAATTCGGGAGATAGGAAATCTGGAGGTTTTGGAAGAAGACGTAGAGAAAGATAGTAAATAATACACAAAATATTGCTTTAAAAAAAAAGTAGCTTCACAAAATGTGAAGCTACTTTTTTTATGTTCAACACAAAAATATCTATCGATTTAAATATTTAGTTATATTATAAATAAGTTTAATTTAAATAAATACAAAGCTCTAAAACAAGTCTAAAGCCTTATTATATGAACTTTCAAAGCTCATTGGTTTAATATTAGTATCAACTTTTTCTGTAGTAAAATAGCTTACTAATTTTTCTGTAGGCATGTTGCCTGTCAATTCGTCTTTTGCCATTGGGCAACCTCCATAACCTTTAATAGCTCCATCAAAACGCAAGCAACCCGCTTTATAAGCAGCATTTACTTTTTCAAACCATTTGTCTGGAGTTGTATGTAAATGCGCACCAAATTCAATTTCAGGATATTTGGGAATTAAGTTGTGAAACAAATAATTGATTACTTCCGGAGTAGAGCTGCCAATTGTATCTGAAAGTGATAAAATCTTAACACCCATTTTAGATAATTTTTCTGTCCATTCACTAACTATCTCCACATTCCAAGGATCTCCGTAAGGGTTGCCAAATCCCATAGATAAATATGCTACAACTTCCTTCTTTGTTTTGCATGCAATGTTTAAAATAGCGTCTAAAGTTGTTAGAGATTCTGCAATCGTTTTATGTGTATTTCGCATTTGAAAATTTTCTGAAATTGAAAAAGGGTAACCTAAATAATCAATTTCTTCAAATTTAGAAGCGTCGTTTGCACCTCTAATGTTTGCAATTATTGCTAACAACTTACTCTCTGTCCTAGACAAATCTAATTTATCTAAAACAGTAGCAGTATCTCGCATTTGCGGAATTGCTTTAGGTGATACGAAACTTCCAAAATCTATGGTATCAAAACCCACTTTTAATAAAGAATTGATGTATAATGCCTTTTTTTCTGTAGATATAAAACGAGATTTTATACCTTGCATTGCATCTCTAGGACACTCTATTATTTTGACTTTTTTCATCAACTCAAATATAGAGAAAGTTAAATTGATGAAAAATTATTTTATTGACGATTATTTATCACTTTTTGGTAATTTCGTGATATAAATGAAATCGAAAAAACATATTCTCCCTTTAATTGTAATCTCTCAATTTTTTTGCACATCATTATGGTTTGCAGGTAATGGAGTAATGCAAAATTTAGTGAATACTTTTGATTTAGAAGAAAGCGCTTTAGGTAATCTAACAGTAGCTGTTCAATTTGGTTTTATTTCTGGAACCTTAATATTTGCTCTACTTTCAATTGCCGATCGTTTTTCACCATCAAAAGTATTTTTTACAAGTGCAATTTTAGGTGCCATTTTTAATTTAGGCTTGATTTTGGAATATCAAACTGAACTCAGTTTAATTAGCTTTCGGTTTTTTACCGGATTATTCTTGGCAGGAATTTATCCTGTAGGAATGAAAATAGCAACAGATTATTATCAAAAACGATTAGGGAAAGCTTTAGGTTTTCTGGTAGGAGCTTTAGTTTTAGGTACTGCCCTACCTCATTTATTGAAAAATATTTTAATTGATTTTTCTTGGAAAAGTGTTTTAATTTCAACGTCAATATTAGCCACTTTAGGTGGTTTTTTAATGTTTTTTTATATAAAAGACGGCCCATATAGAGAACCAAGTGAAAGGTTAGATTTATCAGTTTGTTTCAAAATTTTTAAAATTAAAAAGTTTAAAACTGCTGCATTTGGATATTTTGGACATATGTGGGAATTGTATGCTTTTTGGGCTTTTGTTCCTATATTACTCAACATTTATCAAAATACACATAATGGCGTTGCTTTAAATGTTCCATTATTATCATTTTTTATTATTGCCATTGGTAGTTTATCTTGTGTTTTTTCAGGGTATATTTCTGAGTTTCTTGGTCTTAAAAAAACAGCAATTACTTTTTTATTACTTTCAGGAATTTGTTGTTTAATTTTACCTTTTTTGTTCCAAGTTAAAAATCAAAATATATTTATAGGATTTTTAATTTTTTGGGGATTAGTTGTAATTGCTGATTCTCCCCTTTTCTCAACCTTAGTTGCGCAGAATGCCCCAATAAAAGAAAAGGGTACAGCTTTAACCATTGTAAATTGTATTGGATTTACTATCACAATAATAAGTATTGAAATCATCAATATTTTAAAAGTAAACTCAGATTCCAACCTTATTTTTATAATTTTAGGTATTGGGCCAGGATTAGGTTTAGTAACTTTGATAAAAGAAAAAAAGCTCTAGTAAATGACTAGAGCTTTTAATGTATTGATAGTACTTTTTAGTTATATTACTAATTGTTTCTGAGATGGTTTAAACTTTGTTAGTACAATACCGTCTACTGCTTTTTCGTATTCTGCCATTGTTGGAGTTCTTCCTAAAATAGTAGACAAAACAACTACTGGAGTGGATGATAATAAAGATTCTCCCTTTTTCTCACTAGAATCTTTTACTACTCTACCTTGAAATAATCTTGTTGAAGTTGCTATTACAGTATCCCCTGGCTCTGCTTTCTCCTGATTTCCCATGCACAAATTACATCCTGGACGTTCTAAATATAACAAGTTCTGATATTTAGTTCTTGCTAAACCTTTTGGAGCGCTATCATCGAATTCAAAACCTGAATATTTTCGTAAAACGTCCCAATCTCCTTCAGCTTTTAGCTCATCAACAATATTATATGTTGGAGGTGCCACTACCAAAGGTGCTTTAAACTCCACTCTACCTTCGCTTGATTCTATATTCTTGAGCATTTGAGCTAAGATTTTCATATCTCCTTTGTGCACCATACAAGAACCAATAAAACCTAAATCAACCTTTTTTGTTCCTCCATAAAAAGACAAAGGTCTAATAGTATCGTGTGTATAACGTTTCGAAACATCATCATTATTCACATCTGGATCTGCAATCATTGGTTCAGCAATTTCATCTAAATCAATAACTACATCTGCATAATAATTGGCATCTGCATCTGGTTTTAAAGCAGGTTTAATCCCTGTCTTAACTTCGTTAATTCTTTCATTTGCTTTATCAACTAAACCTTGTAACATTTGCTTTTCATTATCCATTCCTTTATCAATCATAATTTCAATACGATCTCTAGCAATCTCTAATGATTCAATTAACGTTTCATCTTCTGAAATACAAATGGATGCTTTTGCTTTCATTTCTGCAGTCCAATCTGTGAAAGTAAATGCTTGATCTGATGTTAATGTACCAATATGAACTTCAATAATTCGTCCTTGAAAAACATTCTCTCCTCCATATTGTTTCAGCATTTGTTGTTGTGTGGCATGTACAACATCTCTAAAATCCATAAAACTCTTCATCTCGCCTTTAAAAGTAACTTTTACAGATTGAGGAATTGGCATACTAGCCTCTCCTGTCGCTAAAGCTAAAGCCACTGTTCCTGAATCTGCACCAAAAGCAACACCTTTAGACATTCGTGTATGAGAATCACCTCCAATAATAATTGCCCAATCATCAATTGTAATGTCATTTAATACTTTATGAATTACATCTGTCATTGCGTGATATTTCCCCTTCGGATCACGAGCTGTAATTAATCCAAAGTCATTCATGAATTTCATTAATCTCGGAATGTTTGCTTTCGATTTATCATCCCAAACAGAAGCAGTATGACAGCCAGATTGATAACCTGCATCTAAAATAGGAGAAACTGTTGTTGCCGCCATCATCTCTAATTCTTGAGATGTCATTAAACCTGTGGTATCTTGAGACCCTACAATATTAACTTCTACTCTAACATCAGAACCTGCATGCAATGTTTTACCTGGAGTTGATCCTACTGCGTTTTTATTGAATATTTTTTCTACAGCAGTCAAACCCTGACCTTCAACTGTAATTTCTTTAGATTTGGCGAAAACCTGTGGTGCTTCAATTCCTAGAACTTTAGCCGCAAAAGTTTGTAATTTTTTCCCAAAAACAACAGCATAAGATCCGCCTGCTCTAATAAACTCTTTTTTCTGAGGTGTTAAGGATGTTGATATATCTTTTAATTCTGTTTTTCCGTGATATAACTTTTTAGTTTTTGTATTAATAGTCAAAACAGTTCCAGTTTCAACAGAATACATTTGTTTTAAAATTGGCTCTCCATTTTCATCAACAATAGTATTACCTTCATCGTCTTTTTGTTTCACCCAATTTTGCAGGTCAATACCAATTCCACCAGTTACACCAACTGTAGTTAAGAAAATTGGAGAAATACCATTAGTACCAGCAATTACTGGTGCTATATTGATAAAAGGAACATATGGACTAGATTTTATACCTGTCCATAAAGCCACATTATTAACCCCAGACATTCTTGAGGATCCTACTCCCATGGTTCCTTTCTCCGCAATTAACATCACACGTTTATTAGGATGCTTTTCTTGTAATGCTAGCAATTCGTTTTGCATATCTTTATTATGCTCAAATAAACATTGTCCATGCAACTCACGATCTGACCTGGAATGTGCATCTCCTCCAGGAGAAAGTAAATCTGTAGAAATATCACCTATTCCAGCAATATAAGTAACTACCTCAACTTCTTCTTCAATCTCTGGTAAATTTGTAAAAAATTCTGCTTTTGAATAGCTTTCTATAAGTTCTTTAGCAAAGGTGTTACCGTTTTTCATTGCTTCTTCTAGACGACTTGTATCAGCGTCATATAAAAAAACTTGAGTTTTTAATACTTCTGTAGCTTCTTTTGCATTTTCTATGTTATTACCTAAAGCTAGATCTAACAAAACTCTAACTGAAGGCCCTCCTTTCATGTGAGAAAGTTGCTCAAATGCAAAAGATGGTGTAATCTCATTTATCTTTTCTTCACCTAAAATAATTTCTTTTAAAAATTTAGCTTTTACATCAGCTGCACTTGTTGTTCCTGGTAGCACATTATAGATGAAGAAATTTAAAGAATCTTCTCTGTATTGATTATTTAAATCTTTAATCTGTTCAATAATTTTGGTTAACAAATCAGCCCCATCAATTGGCTTTGGATGAAGACCTTGCTGTTTTCTTTCTTCAATTTCTTTGATGTAATCGTCGTAAATATTCATAAAATTATTTGATAGATTCTTTTTGGTTTATTAATTCTGACTTTATTCTATATTTAATTATGAAATTAATATTACATTAAATTAATTTTCATAAGTTCGGATAAATTATCCAATTTTCACAAAATTACAGCATTAAAATCGATTTTGAAAGATAAATAATAGATTGGTATAATTAGTGAATAAAAAAAAACTATTTTCGAATTTTATAAAAATAAATCTACATATTCTACAAATTAATAGAATTTAATGTAAATAAATATAAAGCAGACTTGTAAGCCGAATTCTGTGTCCTTATAAAGGTTCTTATCATTTATCTAGTTCTAAAATTACTTTTAGAATCTATCTGCCTACCCTTTAGAATCGAGCGAGTAGCTCTCAATCTCTAATATACATGGCATTGCACCTCATAGAGTTTACCTGGTTTCACTACAGCCTAACTGTACTTGCTTTCTGTTGCACTTGTCCTCAACTTACGCTGGACGGACGTTATCCGCTATGAATACTCTTTGGTGTCCGGACTTTCCTCCATATAAAAATATGGCGATAAGATAAGTCTGCTAAAATATTTTCATAATTAAATGTTTCAATTTTCATAAAAAACCCACTCAAATAAATTGAGTGGGAAATTGCTATGAAAAAGAAAAAGTGTTGCCGAATACTCGGCAACAAAGCAAAAGTATATTAAATTGTCTTACAAAAAAATAATAACAACAAAATATACTTACTTATTTTTCATTTTTAATGATTTTTTAAGAAAACATATCCTTTACCTTTTCAAAAAAGGATTTATCCGATTTATTTGGACTAGGGGAAAAGTTTTCATCGTCCATCATTTTTTCAAAAAATTGCTTTTGTTCTTTATTTAATTCTTGTGGAGTCCAAACATTAATATGGATTAAAAAATCTCCAGTCCCATATCTTTCTATGCTTGGTAATCCCTTACCTTTTAATCTTAAAATTTTTCCAGATTGGGTTCCTGATTCAATTTTAATCTTGACTTTACCAGCAACAGTTTCAACTTCTTTACTTGTGCCTAAAACAGCTTCAGAATAATTTATATATAAATCATAATGAATATTTGTTCCTTCTCTTTTTAAAGTTTCGTGAGGGGTTTCTTCTATTAGCACTAATAAATCTCCAGAAATAGAATTTTTACCTGGCGCATCGTTTCCTTTTCCACCTACCTTTAACTGCACTCCTTCTGTAACTCCTGCAGGAATATTAATTGAGACCGTTTCCTCTTTTGTAATCAAACCTTGTGCATCTGCTCCATTAGGTTTTGAACTAATAATTTCTCCAGCACCAGAGCAGGTGCTACACGTAGTAGCTGTTTGCATTCTACCTAAAATGGTGTTTGTAACTCTCATTACCTGACCTGATCCATTACATGTTGTACATGTTTTATATCTAACACCTTCAGCTTGAACTTTTCTTCTAACTTTTACTTTCTTTTCGATACCTTTTGCGATTTCTTCTAAAGTAAGTTTTACGCGAATTCGCATATTACTACCTTTAACTCTGGCCTGTCTCTGGCCTCCACCGCCAAAACCACCAAAACCGCCACCAAAGCCACCTCCTCCAAAGATGTCTCCAAATTGGCTAAATATGTCATCCATATTCATACCTCCGCCACCAAAGCCACCTCCACCTTGAGGGCCATCAAAAGCAGCATGACCATATTGATCATACCTTGCTTTTTTGTTTTCATCACTCAAAACTTCGTAAGCTTCCGCAGCTTTTTTAAAGCTTTCTTCTGCATTAGTATCTCCTGGATTTTTATCTGGATGATACTTAATTGCCATTTTTCTGTAAGCTTTTTTAATTTCAGCTTTTGAAGCTGATTTAGAAATTCCTAAAATTTCGTAAAAATCTTGTTTTGCCATTTTTATTTGTTTACAGTGCTAAGTAATCACTACTAATTTAATTTATAACTAATTTGTTTTAGTGTTTAACTCATTACTGTCCTATTACTACCTTTGGATACCTGATAATTTTATCTCCTAATTTGTACCCTTTTTCAATACAATCAATTACTTTTCCTTTTAAATCTTCAGCTGGGGCAGGAATTTGTGTAATCGCTTCATGAATTTCAGCGTCAAAAGTATCTCCTGTATTTACTTCTAAGGCAGTTAATCCTTTTTGGATTAAAGTATTTTTTAACTTATCGTTAATTAACTGCATCCCTTTTAAAACTTCTTCATCTTTGGTTTTTTTAATTTCTGACAAACCTCTGTCAAAATCATCCATAATTGGCAGTAAAGAAGTCATTAGTTCTTGACCTGCAGTTTTAAATAATTTGATTCTTTCTCTTGTTGTTCTTTTCTTATAGTTTTCAAACTCCGCAAACAAACGTAAAAACTTATCTTTTTCAGTCTGAATTAGTTCTTCTGCAGTTGGTTCTTCCTTTACAACTTCAACCTCAACTTCCTGGTTTTGTTCTTTTTGAACAGCTTCTTGTTCTATTTTTGATTCTTCTTCTTTAATATCTTCTTTGTTACTCATTTCAGTAATCGTTAAATTATTTCATATTCAATGTCAAAAATGTTGCCAACAAAAAAATAGTGTCAAGTTGACACTATTTTTTATTTTTTAAATTTTTACATGAGACCAATTTTCTCCAGATTTTATTCTATGAATCTGCATATCTGAAACTCCAAAACGTTTTGCAATCATCGTTATTCTTGTGCGTTTATTTTTTAACTGACGTTTTATAATTCTTACTTTTCCCTCACTTAATTTACCAATATTTCTACTCCTTTTTTTTACAATACTTTCCCAGTTTGGATTGCTGAACTGATGTAACTCTTTTTCTCGTTTTGTTGCCCATTTTAAATTTTCTAAAGCATTATTCTCCTTATCATAGTCTAAATGAAGTACATAAATCTCATCATCACTTTCTTTTTCTATAAAGTGACTTGCCACCAGCTTATGAACGTATCTGCTTGTAGATTTTCCAGTAATTTCTTGTTTTAAAGAAATTGTTTCATAGCCATTAATAAATGACTTTTTCCTTAAAAACTCTTTTTCTTTTGTACAATTAATTACTCTACCGTAGTTGGAAATTTTATATTTTTCCTTTGACGAAATCTTTTCGTCGAATTGAATATCTTTCCATTCTTCATTCCATAAATTTCTGATCATACTGTAAAAAGTTTAAATGAATAAAACTTTTTCTATAGCTTCTTTTTTTATCTTAGTCAAAAATCAATTAAATTGTTAGTTTTCTATTCTTTCAATTTTTGCTCCAATAGATTTTAAACGGGCTTCAATATTTTCGTATCCTCTATCTATTTGTTCTATATTATGAATTGTGCTTGTACCTTTTGCTGAAAGTGCCGCAATTAACAATGAAATACCTGCTCTAATATCTGGAGAAGTCATGGTAGTTGCTTTTAAAGGACTTTCAAAATTTTGCCCAATAACGGTTGCTCTGTGTGGATCGCATAAAATTACCTTTGCTCCCATATCAATCAATTTATCCACAAAAAACAATCTACTTTCAAACATTTTTTGATGAATAAGAACGGTACCTTTTGCTTGAGTTGCAATAACTAAAATAATACTTAATAAGTCTGGTGTAAAACCGGGCCAAGGAGCATCTGCAACTGTGAGTACAGAACCATCTATATAATTTTGAATTTCATAAGATTCTTGCTCTGGAATAAAAATATCATCTCCAATCTTATCAAATTTAATCCCGAGTTTAGCGAATATATTTGGAATCTGCCCTAAATTTTCCCAACTGACATTTTTTATAGTTAACTCAGATTTTGTCATTACAGCAACTCCAATCCATGAGCCGATTTCAATCATATCTGGTAAAACTCTGTGCTCGCATCCACCTAAATATTTAACCCCTTTTATCGTTAGTAAATTAGAACCAACACCTTGAATATCTGCTCCCATTGAATTCAACATTTTACATAATTGTTGAATATAGGGCTCACAAGCTGCATTATAAATAGTAGTTGTGCCTGTTGCCAATACAGAAGCCATTAAAATATTGGCAGTACCTGTAACAGAAGCCTCATCTAATAACATATCTGTGCCTGTTAATTTATTTGCCTCTACTCCATAAAAAGAATCTTCTTTATTAAATCTAAAAGATGCACCTAAATTTATAAAACCTTCAAAATGGGTGTCCAATCTTCTACGACCAATTTTATCTCCTCCAGGTTTTGGAATATAACCTTTTCCAAAACGAGCCAATAAAGGACCTACAATCATAATTGAGCCTCTTAAAGAGCTTCCATCTCTTTTAAAATCTGATGATTCTAAATATTCTAAATTGATTTCATCTGCTTGAAAAGCATAAGCATTACTGCTTAATTTTTCTATTTTTACACCTAATTCACCAAGAATAAAAATTAGTTTATTTACATCAATAATATCTGGCACATTGTTTACAATGATTTTTTCTGGAGTCAGTAAAACTGCACATAAAATTTGTAAAACCTCATTTTTTGCTCCCTGAGGAGTTATGGTACCTTTTAATTTATGACCACCTTCAATTTTAAATGATGCCATTTCTAATATCTTTTTCTACTTTTGTTGTTATGATTTGTTTTCTTATGATTACTCTTAGAATGATTCTGCCCTTGAGAATTACGTTTTCTTAAAAGATTTTTACTCTCAGAAAGAGGTTCTTTAGAATTTCTAAAATCAATTTTACCATCAGATAAATCATACAAATGATTAAAAATTACGGCATCATCAACGGTATCTTTGTTCCAATTAAGATAGCATTTTTTCATATGATTTGCAACAGTAAAAACTAATGCCTCTTTCATATCTCCATCCTCCCAGCCGAGTGCTACATCAATCATTGTTTGTATATTATTGCCGTAATAACGATATCTTGAAGCCGATTTGGGATACGCTAAAGGTTCTGGACTTTCTTGTAACTCTTCTTTAGACGGCATTGGATATGGAGAATCTACATCCAAATTAAAATCTGCCATAATAAATAGTTGATCCCAAAGTTTGTGTTTAAAGTCTGGAACATCTCTTAAATGTGGTTGTAAATTACCCATTACATCAACTATTGCCAATGCCATTTTATTCCGTTCTTCTTTTGTCTCTAGAGAGATACAATGATTTACCAACTTCTGAATATGTCTGCCATATTCTGGAATTATCATTAACGTTCTTTCTGAGTTATATTCTAAATCAAATGTCATTTATATATTTTTGAAAAGTATGTTTTCGATACATTTTCTTTTAAATCAAAAAAAAAGTCGAAATGAAAATTAATTACTTGTAGTTATTTGGGTTGCAAAATAACACTTTATTTTTATTTTTTAGTAGGATTTTTAGCCTATCACTTTTAATTTAGCAAATTGCAGTAGTAATTTCTTTTTACCAACAGTACTAAATTTAATTTCAGCTTTTTTATTTGGACCTTTTCCTTCTAAAGAAATTACTTCTCCTGCTCCAAACCTATTGTGTTCTACTATATTTCCAACAACAATATTTCCATCAAATAAATTAGGTTTGATATCTGTATCAGATACTTTTTTTAAGTTTTTAGGAATCGTAATTTCTTTCTTTTTTACTAAATCGCGTTCCATTTTCTTGCGCTGTATTGGTTTTTGAAAACGAATTCCTTTTGGAGCATCATCAAAAATACTTTTATCTAGAAATCTATTTATAGAAGGTTCGGGTGTTTTGGGTTTAATATAATACAAAAATTGATCATCTATTTCTTCTAAAAATCTACTTGGTTCTGCATCTACTAATTTTCCCCATCTATAACGCGTTTGTGCATAACATAAATATGCTACTTTTTCCGCCCTTGTTAATGCTACATAAAATAATCTTCGTTCTTCTTCTAATTCACTTCTTGTATTCATACTCATGGCAGATGGAAACAAATTTTCCTCTAAACCAACAATGTAAACGTATAAATATTCTAATCCTTTAGATTGATGAATAGTCATTAAAGAAACTGTTGGTTTATCATTATCGTTTTTAGTGTCTAAATCTGTGGCCAAAGCAACATCCTCTAAAAATGAAGTTAATGATGCATCTTCACCTTCTTCAATTTTATCTGTTATAAAATCTTTAATACCATTTAATAATTCTTGAACGTTCTCTACTTTACTAACCGCTTCTGGAGTGCCATCTTTTTCTAAATCTTTAATTAATTGTGTTTGTTTAACCACAATTTCAGAAATTTCGAAAGCATTTTTAGTTTGTGCTTCAATTTGTAAACGCAAAATCATGTTCATAAAATTCTGGAGTTTATTCTTGGTTCCAGAATTTATCTTAATATCAATTTTATCAATATATTTTATAATTTCAAATATTGATTTCTTATAATGGTTAGCAGCTATTGTTAATCTATCAATAGTTGTAGCTCCAATTCCTCTTGCAGGATAATTGATAATTCGTTTTAGTGCTTCTTCATCATTTGGATTGATTAAAATACGTAAATAAGACAAAATATCTTTGATTTCTTTTCTTTGATAAAATGAAATTCCGCCATAAATTTTATAATCAATATTTTTTTTTCTTAAAGCATCTTCAATTGCTCTAGATTGTGAATTTGTTCTATACAATACACAAAAATCATCAGGTTTTAATTGATGATTCATCATGTTTTCCCATATGGATTGTGCAACAAAACGCCCTTCTTCACCATCAGAAATAGTTCTCATTACATTTATAGCATCTCCAGCGTCATTGCTTGTCCAAACTTCTTTGTCTAATTTGGTTTTATTTCGTGCAATTACAGAATTAGCTGCACTTACAATATTTTTAGTTGAACGATAATTCTGTTCAAGTTTAAATGTTTTTACATCAGGATAATCTTTCTGAAAATTTAAAATATTCTGAATATTTGCACCTCTAAAACTATAAATACTTTGAGAAT
>Ga0206127_1000918_pt1 | contig 33756 bp, 19 predicted proteins | sample Helgoland_Spring_6_FD_148646 | JGI IMG/M metagenome (GOLD analysis project Ga0206127, IMG submission 148646) | Pelagic subsurface seawater microbial communities from Kabeltonne, Helgoland, North Sea - Helgoland_Spring_Bloom_20160419_1 | ecosystem: Environmental > Aquatic > Marine > Epipelagic ...
GGGCAAGAGGAGCGGAAGTACCGCCTCCGATAGCGCCTGAAGACAAAGCAAAGGCAATAATAGAAGAATAAAACAAGTTTTTCAAAATTACGTGTGATTATATAATAAATAAGTTAATAATCAAATATAATATCATGAAAAATCTAATTATCGCGTTATTTATTACGCTAGCATCATTTACAGCAAAAGCTCAAAAACAGTTTAACGGAATGTGGACCAACTCTGGTTCGGATTATATTAAAACAATTTTGGCTAGCGAATACAAAGTTTTAAAAGTTTACAACACTAGCTTCGACGAATACAGGGTTATAGGTGAAACAATTCAAGGAGAAAGAAAAAACGAATTTTATACAAGATTATATAATCAGGAAAATGGCTACAAAGTTACAATAAGGTATAAGCAAAAAAGTGCGGACACTATAGTAGCTGTTTATTCTGGGCACATAAATCAAACACATACATTAACTAGGTTATATTAAAAATTATGGCGTACATGCAACAACCCGGTAGGGGCCCCTTAAAAAACAAAGCGGTTGAATATCTTACTGATAACGACAAGAAAAAAAATAAAGATAAAAAGACTGTAAAAAAATACGACGTAAGTACCGGTAAAGCTAGTGACATAAGCGTTACAAAAGGGTCTGCTTCTGATAAGTCTGCTAAAGAGTTTGGAAATGTTGTGGATTTCGGAAAATCTGTTTCTCAAAAAAAATCTAGTACAACCGGCAAACTAAGAGAAGGAACTAATACCGACGCAATGGCTAGTGCTTCTACTTACGGTAAACTTCCTGCGGGATTTAAAGGAAGAGCCTTTGATAAAAGCAATAAAATAGTGGATTTTTCAAATAGCAACCAAGACAAAAGAAGAGGCGAAAAATTTAGAGTTTATAAATAAATAGTTAACAATTAAATTAAATCAAATGAGTAAAGTAAAACAAATGGAGGTAACTCCAAAAGCAATCACTAAGGAAGAATTAGAAAAAGTAACAGAACTTCAAACGGAGCTGCAATCTTATCTAGCCAACATTGGTGTATTAGAAGTGCAAAAAGCTAAAGCTATTTTCCAAGTCAACATGCTTGAAAAAGACATGGACGAGATGAAAAAAAGTATTGAGGAAAACTATGGACCAATCAATATAAATCTCACTGACGGAACTTACGAAGAAATTAAAGAGTAAGTTATGGGAAGTATTATAAGAAAAATTAGTATCGGGGCTGACTATAAAAACGAAGCAATGCATTACTCTGTTAAACAGACAGTTTACGGCGGTCACGAGATTTCTCATATAATATTTGAAGAGTCTGATAATTCTTATAATATATTTATAAAAAAGGTAGACGAGGTAATGCCGTGGAAGAAGTTCAATTCTAACATGGCAATATCCGTTGAGTATGACTTAGAATATTAATGCGAAGTATATATGATTTTATCGTAAAGCCCATAGGCCAAAGATACGATAACGAAGTTAAAGTTGGAGATCATACCCTTGTAACAAATAGCTCCATAGAAAGTTTTAAACATGTCAACAATATTGCCGAAGTAATTGAAACACCCGTTGCATTTGCAACACCAATTAAGAAAGGCGATTTGATTGTAATACATCATAATGTATTCAGGGTATTTTACGACATGAAAGGAACCAAAAAGAACAGTAGATCGTTTTTAAAAGACGGATTGTTTTTCTGCAGCATTGATCAAGTGTATTTATACAAAACAAATAAAACTTGGAAGTCATTTGGCAATAGGTGCTTTGTTGCTCCAGTCAAAAATAAAGACATTTTAAACGCAGATAAAGTCGCTAGCCTTATTGGTATACTGAAAATAGGTAATAGCTCCTTAAAGAGCGCTGGAATCAATCCAGGAGACATAATAGGGTTTACACCAGGTAGCGAATGGGAATTTGTTATAGACAATCAAATTATGTATTGTATGAAATCAAATGATATTGTTATAAAGTATGAATTCGATAGAAACGAAGAAGAGTATAATAGCCGCTGGGCGAGAAGCAATTAAAGAATTAGTAAAGGTAGCAAAAGAAAAGATCGTTGACTCAGAAGAAGACATTTCAGCTGACAGACTTAAAAACGCTGCCGCTACTAAAAAGCTTTGTATATTAGACGCTTTTGAAATATTAAATAGAATACAGGAGGAAGAGGGTATGATTGCGGAAGCAGTTAAAGATTCTGATAAACCTGCATTCAAGGGTTTTGCGGAAGGGAGATCTAAGTAATGGCTTATGAGCAGGAATTATATAGTATAGTCAAAGACTATATTAGGCCACAAGCAATTAAGAAAAAGAATCGCTACGCCAAATGGGATTACGGTTATGACAAAGAGCACGATGTTGTTGTTATAAGCAAGACCGGTAAAATAGGGGATATATATCTAATCAGCGGAGTGCACATTGCATTACCGCTATTACAGGATAAACCTGATAAAGGTGAAAACAAGTGGAAAGCTAATGAGTATCCAAAAGAATTAAGTAAAATAAAAAGCGAGGCTGATTGGGTTAAATACCCTAATGCTTTCAAAGAAAAATGGTATGGGTATATTGACAGAGAGTTTAACAGGCGTGAAGAAGGTTTTTGGTTTTATAACAAAGACAAGCCTACTTATATTACTGGTACTCACTACATGTACTTGCAGTGGTCCAAGATTGACGTTGGGCAACCAGACTTTCGAGAATCAAACAGATTATTCTATTTATTCTGGGAAGCTTGCAAAGCAGACAGCAGATGTTACGGCATGTGCTACCTTAAGAACAGGCGATCAGGATTTTCTTTCATGGCTTCCGGCGAGACCGTTAACCAAGCAACAATATCTTCGGATGCTCGATTTGGTATACTGTCCAAATCTGGACCCGATGCAAAGAAAATGTTTACAGATAAAGTTGTACCAATATCGGTTAACTATCCATTCTTCTTTAAACCGATACAGGACGGAATGGACCGACCCAAAACAGAACTCGCATACAGGGTACCCGCTTCAAAGTTCACCAGAAGGAAGCTCGATTCAAATGCCAAGCCAGAAGAAATCGTTGGTCTCGACACCACGGTCGACTGGAAAAACACGGGAGACAACTCGTACGATGGGGAAAAACTAAAGCTATTAGTACACGATGAAAGTGGTAAGTGGGAAAGGCCTACTAACATACTTAACAATTGGCGAGTAACTAAAACTTGTTTGAGATTAGGTAGTCGCGTTATTGGTAAGTGTATGATGGGATCAACATCAAACGCTTTAGACAAAGGCGGTAAAAACTTTAAAAAATTATACGATAGTTCTGACGTAGCAAATAGGAACAAGAATGGTCAAACAAAAAGCGGTTTATATAAACTGTTCATACCGATGGAATGGAACTATGAAGGTTTTATTGATCAATACGGTTGGCCGGTATTTGAAACACCGAAGAAAGAAATTATAGGGCCTCAGGGCGATATTATAGAAGAAGGTGTTATTAATCATTGGGAAAATGAAGTAGAGGGCTTAAAAGATGACGCAGACGCACTAAACGAGTATTATCGTCAATTCCCAAGAACAGAACAACACGCATTCAGAGATGAATCAAAGCAATCTATATTTAACTTAACAAAAATCTATCAACAGATAGATTACAACGAAGAGTTAAAAAACAGTACGATGGTTACACAGGGTAACTTTCAATGGAAAAATGGTATTAAAGATACTGAGGTTATGTTTTACCCCAATAAAGACGGTAGGTTTTATATAACTTGGGTGCCAAACCAAGAACAACAAAATCATATAATAATAAAAAATGGTATCAAATATCCTGGAAACGAGCATATTGGGGCTTTTGGTTGTGACAGTTATGATATTAGTGGCGTTGTGGGCGGTGGAGGTTCTAACGGAGCACTTCACGGATTAACAAAGTTTTCAATGTCCGATGCTCCCCCTAATCATTTTTTCTTAGAGTATATTGCAAGACCCTCAACGGCTGAAATGTTTTTTGAAGATGTATTGATGGCTATGGTTTTCTACGGTATGCCTATACTTGCTGAGAATAACAAACCGCGATTACTTTATTATATAAAGAGAAGAGGATATAGAGGCTTTAGCATTAATAGACCAGACAGAACATATAATAAGTTATCAGTAGCGGAAAGAGAAGTAGGCGGGATACCTAATTCAAGTGAGGATATAAAACAAGCGCATGCATCCGCTATTGAAACATATATAGAAGATTTTGTAGGAGAGAAGGTAGATGGCTATGGTGATGTTTATTTACAAAGAACATTGCAGGACTGGGCTAGGTTTGATATAAATAACAGAACAAAGCATGATGCATCTATAAGCTCAGGCTTGGCTTTAATGGCTTGTAATAAACATAGGTATACGCCGAAGTCTACTATAGAAAGAAAAGTTTATTCTTTAGGATTTAAAAAATACAATAACGAGGGAACTACTTCAAAAATAATATAATAAATGAATGTAAGTACGAATACTAATAGCCCATTTCCTGACCAGGTAGTTAGCGATGCTGAAAAAGCTACGCTAGAATATGGATTGCAGGTATCAAGAGCTATTGAGCAGGAGTGGTTTAACTATGGCGGTGCCGGGTCGAACAGATATGCTGCTAACTGGAATAACTTTCATAACCTTCGGTTATATGCTAGAGGAGAACAAAGTGTACAGAAGTACAAAGATGAATTAGCTATTAACGGCGATTTATCTTATCTTAATTTAGATTGGAAGCCAGTTCCAATACTTTCAAAGTTTTCAAATATTGTTGCTAATGGTATTACACAGAAACAATACGATATAACTTCGTACTCACAAGATCCTGAGTCCTTAAAGAAAAGAACAGATTACGCTGACAACATACTGTTTGACATGCTGACAAAAAAAGCCCGAGCCCAAGCTAGTTCTGTTATACCTATGGACTTAAGCAGATCAGGCATGCAGGAGTCTGAGCTACCGGAATCAATGGAAGAACGGGATTTGCACATGCAGCTTAAGTACAAGCCCGCTATAGAAATAGCAGAAGAGGAAGCTATTAATACGGTACTAGCTACAAATGAGTACCACTTGACTAGAGCTAGGGTTAATCAAGATCTAGTCAATATAGGAATAGGTATGACTAAAACGTCATTCAATCCAGCGGAAGGCATTGTGGTCGATTATGTAGATCCTGCTTATTGTGTGTGGTCATATACAGAGGACCCGAACTTTGACGATATATATTATGTAGGCGAAGTTAAATCTATAACGATACCGGAGCTTAAAAAAGAATTTCCTAATATATCTAATGAGGAATTAGAGCGTATACAGAAATCTCCTGGTAATCGTAGGCTAATAAGAGGGTTTGAAAATTACGACTACAATACAGTACAAGTATTATACTTTGAATACAAGACCTATACGGATCAAGTATTTAAAATAAAGAAAACAGATAACGGCTTAGAAAAAGCTATTGAAAAAACCGATCAGTTTAATCCTCCGGCAAATGATAATTTTGACAGAGTATCGAGATCAATAGAGGTATTATACGAGGGGGCTAAAGTAGTTGGCACTGACCTTATGCTTAAATGGGAATTGTCTGAAAATATGACAAGACCGCTAGCTGATACTACAAGAGTTGAAATGAGTTACTCTATAGCAGCGCCTAGAATGTATAAAGGAGTTATACAGTCGCTTATAAGCAAATGTATTGGATTTGCCGATGTTATACAATTGACGCATTTAAAAATTCAACAGGTGCTATCTAGAATGGTTCCTGATGGCGTATTCTTAGATGTCGATGGCCTAGCCGAGGTTGATTTAGGTAACGGCACAAATTATAATCCTCAGGAAGCATTGAATATGTATTTCCAAACGGGATCTGTTGTCGGTAGATCAATGACGCAGGAAGGAGATATGAACAGAGGCAAAGTACCTATACAAGAATTATCCAGCTCATCTGGAATAGGTAAAATACAGGCATTGATTACTGCATATAATTACAATATGCAAATGATTAGAGATGTAACCGGTTTAAATGAAGCACGTGACGGTAGTATGCCTGATGCCAATGCTTTGGTAGGGTTGCAAAAAATGGCAGCTAATACATCTAATACAGCTACAAAGCACTTGCAAGATGCTAGTATACAATTAACGCTAAGCACCTGCGAGAACATATCATTAAAAATAAGTGATGTATTAAATTTTCCACTTACTAAGAATTCTTTAATGAATAGTGTTTCTACGTTTAATGTTGAAACATTGAAAGAAATAGAAAACCTTAACTTACACGACTTTGGTATATTTTTAGAAATGGAACCAGACGATGAAGAAAAAGCTGAGCTTCAAAAGAATATACAAATTGCTTTGCAAACAAAAGAGATCGATATTGAAGACTCAATAGATATTAGCCAGATTAAAAACCTTAAGTTAGCAAATGAAATGCTAAAACTTAAGCGTAAAAAGAAAAAAGAAAGAGAGCAGGCTTTAGTTCAGCAAAACATACAGGCGCAAGCGCAAGCAAATGCTGAGTCGGCGGAAAAAGCGGCAATGGCTGAGGTTCAAAAGCAACAAGCACTAACAGCTGAAAAAGTTGCAATAGAACAGGCTAAATCAAACTTTGAAATGCAAAGGATGCAAACCGAAGCACAGATTAAAAAAGAATTAATGGCCACAGAGTTTCAATACAACTTGCAGCTTGCTCAAATGAAAGCCCAAGAAACAAAAGCTAAAGATGCGCAAATAGAAGATCGAAAGGACAAAAGAATCGAGAAAGAAGGGTCGCAACAAAGTCAGCTAATAGAGCAAAGACAAACGCAGGGATTGCCTAAGGATTTTGAATCAGCTGGCAATGACAATTTAGGGGGATTTGATTTATCTCAATTTAGTCCTCAATAAGTACGTATTTAATAATTATATAATATCATATCATGAACGAAAAAACAGAAGGATCTTTTAAGATCAAATCTAGACCTAAGCTAACGGACGAACAATTAGCCGCTAAGAACAAAGAGCCGCTAATAGATGTCCCAAGCAATGTAACGAAAGTAATAATTCCTAAAGAAAACGAAGATGAAATACAAGAGCCAATCAGCAATGAAGAAGCAGTCAAAGCAGTCGAAGCCGACGAGCCAGTTATCAAAGAAATCACCGAAGAAAGTGATCCGCAAAAAGAAGTAGCGCAGCCGGAACCCGTATTAGCACAACCTGAATTGCCAGAAAGCGTTAACAAGCTTGTGGATTTTATGCGCGATACCGGTGGCACAATGCAGGATTACATTAGGTTAAATACCAACTACGACGATGTAGATCGTGATGTGTTGGTTAAAGAATATTACAAAAGTACTAAATCCCATTTGAGTGCAGAAGAAATTGATTTTATGATCGATGACAACTTTGCATTTGATGAGGATATAGATGAGGAGCGAGATATCCGAAGAAAAAAACTCGCATATAAAGAAGAGGTTGCAAAAGCCCGTAAGTTTTTAAATGATACTAAAAATAAGTATTACGATGAGATCAAGTTGAACTCACCTAGCTTATCCCAGGATCAACAAAAAGCATCGGACTTTTTTAATCGATATAAAGAGGACCAGGAAAGAAACGCCGCAAACCACGAAAAGTTTAAGGCCAACACTAACCAATTACTTAACGAAGATTTCGAAGGTTTCGATTTTGACTTAGGGGATAAAAAGTTTAGATATGGTGTACAAAACGCTTCGCAGGTAGCACAAAAACAATCAGACATCAGCAATTTTATAGGGAAGTTCCTTGGCAAAGATGGTATGATTGAAGATACTGCAGGGTATCACAAAGCGTTGTATGCAGGTGCAAATGCTGATAAAATAGCAAATCACTTTTACGAACAAGGTAAAGCTGACGCAATTAGAGATGTTGTAAACAAATCTAATAACACGTCTAGTTCTGCTAGAAAAGCTGCCCCAACAGGTGCCGCTAAGTTTGGTGCATACACCGTAAAGTCAGTCTCTGGAGCGGACTCATCAAAACTAAAAATTAAAAAATTTAAAAATTACTAAAAATGGCTTTAACACCACAATTTGGGAGCTTAGTCCCAACACAAGTACCACAATTACTTTCAACGAATTACCTTCAATGGGATAACAACGGAGGCGGAGCAGGCGTTCCTGAAAACTTTGCTGATTTTGCACAGCAATACCTACCAGAAATTTATGAAGCTGAGGTAGAGCGTTATGGAAACAGAACATTATCTGGATTCTTAAAAATGGTTGGCGCTGAAATGCCAATGACATCTGATCAAGTTATTTGGTCTGAACAAAATCGTTTACACATATCTTACGATGGAGTCTCTCAAGCTAATGGAGCTGGAACAACTTCTGTAATCACTATTCCAGTGGCGGACGGTGTTAGCAATGTAATATCCGTAAATGACACAGTTGTTGTATTAGACCCTTCAAATGGGCTAGAAGCTAAAGGTATTGTTACTGCATCTACTATTGGAGCAGCAGCACCAGCCTTTACAATACAACCATTTACTGGAACTAGCTTAACTACTCAAGGGCTTAGCCTTACGGGTCTTAAAGTTTTTGTTTATGGATCTGATTATGCTAAAGGTTCTGATGTAGTAGGAGCAAATGCTAGAACTAGCATCAATCCTGTATTAACACAGTACCATAACTCGCCAATCATTATTAGAGATCAATACGTTGTATCTGGATCAGATACTGCGCAGATCGGATGGGTAAATGTAGCGACAGAAGATGGAACTGACGGATACCTATGGTACCTAAAAGCAGAATCTGAAACTCGTTTACGTTTCGAAGATTACTTAGAAATGGCAATGGTAGAAGGAGAGCTTAACGAAGTTGCAGCTACAAAATTCTCTAACCCTGGAACGCAAGGTTTATTTGCTGCTATTCAGGAAAGAGGAAACGTACAAACTGCGTTTACACCTAACTTAACTGAGTTTGACGCTATTCTTAAGAATCTTGATACTCAAGGAGCTATTGAAGAAAACATGTTATTCTTAAACAGAGAGACTGCTTTAGGATTTGACGATATGTTAGCTACACTATCTTCTGGAGCAGAAGGAGGAACCGCTTACGGTTTATTTGAAAACTCTGCAGAAATGGCGCTTAACTTAGGATTCTCAGGATTCCGTAGAGGATCTTACGATTTCTATAAGACTGACTGGAAATACCTAAACGATGCATCTACTCGTGGAGCAATAAACGGTACGAATTCAATCGAAGGAGTATTAGTGCCAGCTGGTACATCAACTGTTTACGATCAAGTATTAGGAACAAATATCAGACGTCCATTCTTGCACGTACGATACAGAGCTTCTCAGACTGACGACCGTAGAATGAAGTCTTGGTTAACAGGATCTGTTGGTGGAGCGAGCACTTCAACTCTTGATGCAATGGAAGTAAACTTCCTGTCTGAAAGATGTTTGATTACTCAAGCTGCTAATAACTTTGTATTATTCAAAGGAGCATAATTGCTCACATGTAATTATTACCCTCGTTGTATTGACGGGGGTAATTATTACTTTTTTAACTATTAAATTATATTATATATTATGTCAAATAAAAAACCAGTGGCTAAAAAAGCCGAAAAAGTAGAAAAAGCTGTAGAAGAAATCGCAGCTCCCGTACAGGAAAAGGTAGTAGAACAAAAACCAACCAAGCCAGAATGGGAAATAAAAGATAGGATATATTACCTTACAGGTAGACACAATCCTCTTACATTAACTATACCAGGTAAACATACTCGAAAGCATTCACTATTATATTTTGATGCTAAAAAGGGTACCCAAAAAGAACTTAGGTATGCTACCAACCACGATTCGCCTTTTAAAGAAGAACAAAAAGGAGAAGCAACGCTTGGGCATATACAATTCAGAAACGGAGACCTACGAGTACCTAAGGAAAAACAAAACTTACAAAAGTTACTTTCATTATATCACCCTTTAAAAGGAAAAGTATACGAAGAATACGATCCAGTAGAGGAAGCATTTGATGATTTAGAATTATTAGATTTACAAACGGACGCAGCTGTATTCGCAAGAGAAATGGATATAGACGATGCCGAAGCAATCCTACGAGTTGAAATGGGAACAGCGGTAAACCAATTATCTTCTAAAGAAATCAAAAGAGATTTAAGATTGTTCGCTAGAAGCAACCCTGAGTTGTTTTTAGAATTAGCGCAAGATGAAAATGTAGGCTTAAGAAATACAGCTATAAAAGCTACTGAAGCTAATATCATTACATTATCGCAAGATCAAAGAACATTTTCTTGGACTTCTAACGGAAGAAAGCTAATGAATGTACCATTTGATGAAAATCCATACTCAGCAATGGCGGCTTATTTTAAGACCGATGAGGGTGGAGAAGTATTTAGATCTATAGAAAAGAAAATTAATTAGTAGTTTATTAAAAAACTATGTGATTATATTATAGATGGTCAATTAATTTTAGCCGGCTTCATCACTGGGGCCGGTTAATATTTATAATAAAATAAAAAAATGGCAGTAAATGTAGATATAGTTTATAAAACAGTGTTACTTATTCTGAATAAAGAACAGAGAGGTAACTTATCTCCGGACGAATTCAATAAGGTTGCAACACAAGTGCAATTAGAGATCTTCGAGAGCTATTTTGATACGCTTAATCAACAGCTACGTAGACCAGATAATGATACAGAATATGGCGATCGCATTAAAAATGTAGATCATAATATATCTGTATTTAAAACATACGGTGATGCAACTTATGTCCCAACAGGCGGGTACTTTAGTTTACCAACAACCTCAGGGTTGGGCGCTGCGGCGCAGACACTTACAGGTGACGGAGTTGCAATATCGTTTCCTTTTACATCGATAACATCTTCGCAGTTACAAACCAGTGTAATTGCAGTTACAATAAACGGTGTATCTACTACAGCCTTTACAATCAGTGGGGCTAACATAATATTTAACAGTATACCAGCCTTAAACGACGCTATAGTTGTTACGGCTACGCCAGAGGACTTTTACAGGCTTGGTACAGTTATATATAAGGATTCAACAGAAGCGCAACTATCACAGCGCAGTGAGCTCCTATACTTAAATAACAATCCTTTAGTAGCACCAACAAAGACATACCCCATATATTTGTATGAAGACAGTAAATTATACTTATATCCAAAAACCATTACATCGGATATAAGCGTTAGCTATTTAAGGAAACCAGTGGATGTTATATGGAACTTTACAATTCCATCTGGACAAAACTACTATCAATACAATGCTACTAACTCAGTTAATTTTGAGCTATCAAAAACAGAGCAGGCAAATATTATCTTAAAGATATTACTCTACTCAGGTGTCGTTATAAGAGACCCTTCAATAGTACAGATAGCGGCACAGCAAGTGCAACAAGAAAATCAACGCTCAATAATGTAAGATATGCCGATACCTAATGGTGGTTTAATAACCGAAACTAATGAACAATATTACGCTGGAGCACAGCGATTTCTTATATCGGACCCTGTTGTTGTAGGCGATTCGGTGACAACTACATTTAATACAGACTTAACATACGATTCAGTTAATGCGCAGTTGACTAACTTTGTTGTGTATACAAGCTTAACCGGCTTAGCGGGAAGCTATAGCGAATTTACTGGGCCGTATACTGTTGTAGGAAATACTATAACTTTTACAGACACGAACGGGCTAAGACCTTATATAGCGGTTCAATTAAAAATGGTTAGCGGAGGAGGCTTTGGTAATGAAGATGCTTATGGAGATACCGTACAACAAAATTATGGAGGCTATTCGTACACATCTTTGAACGATGTTATCAATGGATTTATTGCAACTTACGTAGGTGAGCACAAGTTAATAGGTGATGTAAAAAGAACGGATGTAATATTTCACGCTAAGAGAGGGCTGCAAGAATTTAGCTACGATACATTAAAAAGTGTTAAGTCCCAGGAACTTACCATACCTCCTAGCTTGAGTGTTATAATACCACAAGATTACGTAAATTACACAGCTATATCTTATATAGATCAACTAGGCGTAAAGCACCCAATATACCCAGCAAACAACTTAACAACTAGTCCTTACGAAGTGCCTATTCAAGATGCCCAAGGGCAACCAACAACGGATAGCATTGGGGATAATTTAGAAGGTACATCAATAACAAATGAAAGATGGGCAGAAGCAAATGACAGGTTGCTTAACGGCAATATAAACGCGTACGACTATTGGGCGTATGACAATTACTTAACTGGTAATGTATTTTACGGGCAAAGGTACGGTAACGATCCTCAGAACTCACAAAGAAACGGATGGTTTAACATGAACGAAAGAGATGGGGTAATAGCTTTTTCTTCTAATTTAAAAGACAGATTAATAGTACTTGAATACATATCTGATGGATTAGCTTACGATTTGGATTCTAGGATACCTAAGATGGCCGAGGATGCATTATATGCTCACATACTGTATTCTATACTAGCGAGCAGAATAAATCAACCAGAGTACGTTATACAGCGTTTAAAGAAAGACAGGTCTGCTAAGCTAAGAAATGCTAAAATAAGATTATCTAATATTAAATTGAACGAAATAGTTCAAGTGATGAGAGGTAAATCTAAATGGATAAAATCATAATTTAATGGCACAAGAAATTAAAAACACATTTCTAAAGTCCAAGATGAATAAAGATCTTGATGATAGAATATTGCCTAACGGCGAATATAGAGATGCTCGGAACATATCAGTTGGTAGATCCGAAGATAATGACGTAGGTGCCTTAGAAAACATAATTGGTAACGACTTGGTTACCGGAACGGATATAGGTAACGGCTTGACTATCATAGGCATTGAGTCTGATGATTCCACTGACAGGTTATTTGTTTTCTTAACCGACTACGAAGATCCTAATATTTCTAGCCCTACTAATGCTCCTCTAGGTACAAGGCATTACATATACTCTTACAACAATTCAACAAAAGAATATACAAGATTAGTACAAGGGGAATTTTTAAATTTTTCAATAACAAATAGAATAGTAGGTATAAACTTAATTGAAAATCTTTTGTTTTGGACAGACAATAGAAATCAGCCTAGAAAAATTAACGTTAATTTAGCTGTAGCATTTGAGCCAGGGCAAATATCCACAGGAGTGGATTATTACACTCAGGAGCATCAGATATCTGTAGCTAAGTACAATCCGCACGGAGCTATTCATCTTTACAACAGAGTGGACTTGCAGGCAAACCTAGGTGCGACTACTACTGTGTTACAAGTAGATGGAGATCGAAGCGCAGAGCTAACGCCATATCTAGGTGCAACAGTTGTTTCTTCCGAAGCGTTTCCTCCTACTCAGGGAATAGACTATGTTAAAGTTGTAAGTGTAATTTCTCCTTCAACGTCAGGGCCTACATCTATAATTGTTTCGCCGGCACTAAACGCTGCCCCCGCTCAAGGGCAATATTTTTCGCTCATAAAGTCAACAATGAGCAATAAAAATAGCGACGATCAATGGCCTGGTGATCCGGACTACTTGGAAGACAAGTTTGTTAGGTTTAGCTATAGGTTCAAGTTTGATGACAATGAGTACTCTTTAATGGCTCCTTTTACTCAAATAGCCTACATTCCAAAGCAGAATGGTTATTTTGTTAACGGAGATGAGGACTCTGCTTATAGATCTACTATAGTAGATTTTATGGAAAATATGGTTCAAAACATCGGGCTAATAATACCATTACCGACTTCCGCAAACAGAATGGTATCTGATTACAAAATTAGCGAATTAGAGGTGTTATTTAGGGAAAGTGACGGGCTGGCTGTAAAAGTTTTAGATAGCATTTCTGTAGGTAAAATATCAGGATCTAGTGGCCTTAGCAACTATTACACATACGAATACCAATCAAGAAAGCCGTATAGAACACTTCCAGAGGCACAAACAGTAAGGGTCTATGACAAAGTGCCTGTGAGGGCTTTAGCTCAAGAAACCTCAGGTAACAGAATTATATATGGTAACTTTAGGGATCAGCATACACCACCTGCAAATATAAACTACAACTGTAGAATATCTACAAAAAGCAATACAGGAGCCTATAACAACTGGATAGAGTATCCTAATCACTCCGTAAAAAGAAATAGAAATTATCAAGTAGGATTTGTTTTAGCGGATAAGTTTGGTAGGCAATCGCCTGTTTTGCTGTCTTCAGTGGATTTAGGAACAGAAGCTGACGGGGAATTTTATTCTGGGTCAACAATTTACAGTCCTTATGATTTGTCAGAAAATGATACGGATGTTGAAGCTTGGTTTGGCGATGCCATTCAAGTTTTGGTTAATGAGCCTATTGCTTCGCAAATAGACTTAGCTGCGGGAACTCCAGGACTCTATGCTATAAAACAGCAATATGCTCCTAATACAGGCGAGGGATTTGCAATTGCGGCGTGGAACGGTACTTTTATAACTAATAGTCAATACACGTTTAGACAAGATGGGCCAAGCGGAAGCGCTTATCCAAACAATCAAAACATACCTAGAGTAGGCGACTACATGCGCGGAGCGTATACCGATTTTGTTAAAGTAACAGCCATCAGCGGGCCTACGGGACCTTCTCAATACACGGTTACAACTGACGGCCGAGTAAACGATGTTTACCTAAGAGCCAACAACATACCGAGTAGTCAGCCTGACTTAAAATTTACGTACACTATAAATGACTTAGGGTGGTACAGCTACAAGATTGTTGTAAAACAAACTGAGCAGGATTATTACAATGTTTACTTGCCCGGTATTCTAAATGGATACCCAGGACAAAGTATAGCCGGGACAGAAAATGGCCCTTTTCCAGGTAACGAACTTAACTTGACGGCGCATACCGTATTATTTAATGACAATATAAACAAAATACCTAGGGATTTAAAGGAAGTAGGAGAGCAAGACAAACAGTTTAGAAGCTCCGTAACACTGTATGGAAGAGTTACCAACCTAATGAATATCACTAGTGCTAATGATGATCCAGATCCAGGAAATAAACAGTACTACGCTAGACTAAATTATACTGGAAAAAACGCAATAAGGCACACCGCTACAACGATAGCTACTGCTTTTGAATTGGACATGGCGTATGGGGAGCTTTCTAAAGGAAGCGGCTCCGATCAAGGAGGAGAAGATGGCGTTAAAGTTTTTTACCAAATTGATTCAGACCCATTAATAGCCAGGATATCTACTACAGAAAAGGGTATTGGATGGGATGCAGAAAGAACAACTAACCCTGTTGGGGGAGCAAATAACTGGAGCTGGAATATGCAACCTTTCTTAGCCGTGTACGAAACTGCTCCGGTGGAATCATTATTAGATATATATTGGGAAACAACGTCAGAGGGATTGATAGTAGATTTAAACACTGAAATCGCATCGAGCAATAATGCCGTAGCCGGATTTGAAAACCTTACATGGGAATTCAGAGAAGATGTTCAAACAGATGAAGCTGTTACGGGTTGGTTTAGACCTATTAATAATGAAGGGCAGTCTTTTGTAGACGCACCAACGGGAGAGCTAGTTTCCGCGACAAACGGTTTGAATGCAGATGTTGACTTTTTTGAGCTTGTAGCGGGCGACGTAGGCAGCTCAGAAGAGGGCGAATTTCAAATACGATATACTGGGCCTGGAATTGTTTTTCTACAAGGAAGCAGTGTTTTAGATGTTTATGCATTTGTAATACGAATGAACGCGGGCGGTATAATAAGTAACATTCCATTAGGAGGAGAGCCTCAAGGCTTTGGAGCTTTAGAAAATGTAGCGCCTAGCTTTAATTTTGTTAATAACATAGTAAAAACAAGGAGTGAGGGAACTCTAATACCTCCAGCTACTTTTGCTGGGTCTGTAAACGGTACAGGCTTAAGCGGGAGCGCAAGAAGTCAGCAATTAGTATACACTTTTTATGCAACCGGGGGCGGTGAAGTTCCTGACAACTGGACTATGGATCCAGTTAATGGTAAAATGACACAAGCTGTTCCAGATGGAGGAGACTTTTTAGGAAACCCTTTTGGTGTTTATAATATAACCATACGCTTAACAGATGCTAATGCGGAGACACCTACTAACACAACTTCCCCGTATACCTCGCTTTTCTATGAGCAAGAAGTTACTATAAAAATAGATTTCCCAAAAGCTAATACGGGGGTTTTACCTAGTAATTGTATAATAACACCTAATTATCCAACAGAAGCTGAGTACTTAATATATTCTACAGGAGGAAATCCTCAACTAGGCTCATATAATCAAGCTAATAGAATATTTTATATTGCGTCTGAAAATAATTCAGAGCAGGACTTTATAACCGATGGCATTGACTTTCCTGATGGTGACGACCCTGAAATACAAATTTTAAGCCCACGTAGAATAGGGACTGAAGCGCATCTTGACGGTACAATTGCTGTAACATTTAACATTTATGCTCCTGCTAGTACAGAGCGGGGGTTAGTTTTAAAAGTACCTACAGTAGATTACTATTATAGATTAGTAGGAGGAGATCCTACTTGGCTGGAATTGCCAAGATTACTAGAAAAAAATAGAGTGGGTATAATACCTACGCAAGGAGTACCTTCGTCAACCACTGAATTGCAATCTCCAACAAAAGACCTTCCGCGGTTAACTGATTTTTTAAAACTATACAGTAATAGCTTTAGCGCAACCTATGCTCAAAATATTAGGGCTTTTGATTACGACGATTTTAATACCCAAGAAGGTATAGAATATGCTTTTGTAGTAAAAAACTTTCAACAAGACGAAGGAGATTCTCTTCCTGCTAACCAAGCAGTTGGCTGGATACAAGTTGATGATTTATATTATCCTACCTGCGTGCCATGGCAAGGCAGCAACTTGGTTACATTAAACGGAGGTTTTGGGCAATATTTTAAACATATAAGATCAGCAGGAAGTTTTACAACAGATACTTACGCTGATTTAACAGGTTCTTCAGATTTTATATATTCAAGAACACCTTATGGCGACTATGTTCAACAGTTTTATACAGATGTTACTGGCCTAAGTATATATAAACCAACTGCAGGATTAAATTATATAAACACAACATTAGATACCAGCGTTTTTCCATCTTTACCTCAATGGGTAACATTAATTCCAAATGCCACACCCCCAAGTAGTGCGGGGCAAGCTATTACCTTGCAATGGGTTACTGGTTATAATCCAGATACAGGTCTTAAAATACAAAGCACTGGATTAAGCGAAGGCGTTTCATCTATACAAACATCAAACAATATTGATTACTCTCCTAGTGATCCAGCCATAAGGGGTACGGCTAGATTTAAAGTAGATTAGATAATAAAAAACTATGGCAGCAATAATAGAATTAAAATACTTTAATACTTTTTGGTTAAAAAAGCTTAAAAGCATAACGGATATTGTGCCGGAGTCTAACACAAGTATCACCTATGTTAGTAACGTTGGAAAAACATTTCAAACTAGCGGAGGCTTAAATACAGGAATTGGAGTAGGCCAACAAGTTACAATACAAGACGGGGCAAATACTTACCGTAGCTACGTAAGTTTTATAAATAGTGATATAGAATTTGTAGCCGGTGATACCCCTGATTTTGTTATAACACCATCGACCTCTATATCTTTTGGTAAGATAATTAATTTTGATCGCATTCCTATAGCTTATGCTCCTGGGAATAACGCTACGGATTGGCTGATAGAGGAGTCTAGGATTAGAGGCGGCTACAACAATGTTTCCGTGGACTTTGGAGTTAAAGCATACCTGGTAGAGGACGAGCCAAAGCAGTCGCACAAGTTTAGCACTTTAATCCATTCTGGTATATTTAATTCTAGAACAGGAGTTAATCAGACGAATCAATTTTCTGTAGGAGAAGACATAACAAGGACGGTTGATCCTGCGAATGGCTCAATACAAAAGTTATATGCAGAAGACACTAACCTAATTATTTTCCAAGAAAATAAAGTGAGCAAGTCTTTAATAGACAAGGACGCAATATACTCAGCTGAAGGCAACGCGAGTGTTACTAGCCGCAATTTGGTTATAGGACAAAACGTAGCGTATGCAGGAGAATACGGAATCAGCAAAGACCCTGAATCATTTGCTGTAAATGGATACAGAAAGTATTTTACGGACAGAAATCAAAACGTGGTTTGTAGATTATCAATGGACGGGATAACTGTGATATCAGATTATGGTATGACCGATTATTTTAGAGACAAGCTATCAACTGCTGCTCCTAATATAATAGGCGGATGGGATGCGCACAACAAGCAATATGTATTATCGATGCCCAAAAGCGAAGACGGTTTTGATACTTTATCGTTTGACGAAAGATCCAAAGGATGGGTTAGCTTTTTCGACTACAAGCCAGGCCAAATCATTAGTCTAAACAATGAATATTTCACCACGCGCTTAGGTAAGATATATAAACATTACGTTTTTGCTGATAACACAACTACAAGAGGCGTATTTTACGGAGAAACGGAAAACTCTAGCGTGACCTTTGTATTTAACGGGGCGCCATCTATGGTTAAAAACTTTCAAACAATAAATTACGAGGGAGACACCGGGTGGAAAATGGATAGCTTTAAAACGAACACAGACGCAACCTTGCCTGTAACAAGTGCGGTTTTTGTTACTACATTGGAACAAATGCAAAACTCGTTATTAATAAACAGGTTTAAGTTAAAAGAAGACAAGTACTACGCTGATCTAGTTAATAGTACACCTTCACAAAACGGAGAAGTTGTATGGGGAAGCTCATCATCAGGTGTAAAAGGATTCTTTGGAGAAGTAACAATGTCAATAAATAACAGCGGTTCCGGTAAAAAAGAATTGTTTGCCGTAAGCACAGGATTTGTACAATCATCATAATAAAATAAAAATATGCCATTACCATTAGTAGCCGCCGCAGTAGGCGCAATAGGAAGTATAGCTGGCGGAATCATAGGAGGAAGCGCAGCAAAAAAACAAGCAAGAGCTGCTCAAGCAGAAAGGGACAGAGTATCACGTCAGATGGCCTTGTTCGAGCAAAACAGACAAGCCGTTATAAATCCATATTCAGGAGTAACCTCTTTATCTGGTTTAGTAGACGAAATGAGAGAAGACCTTAGCAATCCATTTGCTAACCTAGGTGTTGCTACAAGCGCTGCGGAGATCCAGATGGAACAAACAGATATAGCATTAGCAAATACACTAGATGTGTTACAAGCAACGGGTGCGAGTGCCGGAGGCGCTACAGCATTGGCTCAGGCAGCTAAACAAAGCAAGAAAGAAGTTTCAGCTAACATAGAGCAGCAAGAAGCCGCTAATGAAAAGCTAAGAGCACAAGGAGAGCAAGCACTACAAGCTAAAGAAATGCAGCTTACGCAGATGGAAATGAGTGAAGAAGCTAGAATACAACAGGCTGAAGCGGCAGGAAAACAGTTTATGTTTGGAGCTCAAGAAGCGAGGGATATGGCTACGCTGGATAGAATGCAGGCGGGTATTGATCAAGCTAATCAAAATGCGGCTAACGCTAATATGGCAGGTGCGCAAGCAACAGCTGGCATGATAAGTGGGGTTACTAGTGTTATAGGAGCTGGATTATCTTCCGGAGCATTTGATCCCAACAGCACAACAACAACAAGCACCGGGCCAACGATACCATCATTGCCCCCGCCGCCGCCGCCATCAGGGTATACTCCAACGACTACAAATACGTTTGGAGGCTACACAGGCAACGAATATAGTAATTTTGGTATTCCAGGATAATAAAATATAAAACATGAGTTATAGACAACCAAAAATAATTGACGACAAATCTGGATTAGTGCTAGGCCAAGCAATAGCTGCTGGAGCGCAAAATATATCTAAAGGCCTAATTGCAGGTCAGGCTAGAAAAGAAAAAGAAGAGGCTAAAGCCAAGCTTGAAGCTGAAAAGAAACAAGCTAAAGAGGATAGGCGCGTTTTTCAAACATCGAAAGCAATAAAAGACTCTTATGCTGATCAGGCCGCATGGGCTAAAAAACTTGCGGGAGATTTAGAAGGGCTTAATGATTTTACTGTTCAGCAAATGAACGGATATATGGATGTAGCTAAAAATCTAGAGCTTGAAAGAATAAACGGTGCTTACGGACCGGATTATTTAAAAAGACTTGAAGATAATCAAAAAAACATAGCAAGAACTAATGAGTTCGCAACCGGAATAATAGGTGCTAGAGCAGATGCCGCAGCTGTCATAGATATGACCGAGGAGCAAAGAGCCAGGGATACCGCTTTTATACCTATAACTATTGAAGGCGTAGCAGACAACGGAGAGCTGGCAGAGGATGCGGTTTACGCTATTGGCGGGTTAAAAGGGTACAAGATTGGTTACGATAAAACAAAAGGGGTTAGAATAACAAGACCAGGAGATGACGACGCTTATATAAGCATAGATGAGTGGAATTCCATTTCAGGTAATCTTTACTATCACAGAAAAGATAACACTACCACGGATATGCAGGGGCTTACCAACGACAGTTTTTATGATAAGGACATTGACGGAAAGGACGTTTTAAAGCCCAGCTTAATAACCACAACGGCCTCGGGCATAGGAACAGCTAATGAGATTACTGGAACCCCTATAGAGCCTACACCTATGGGCATTAACGCTGATGGGTACTACGCTTTTAGACAGAATTTTAATACCCAAGCAGTAGAAAATATAAAGACTAAAGTGCTCGAATCAACTTTTGAAAAGCTAGAATCTTTTGGGCCGTATGCCTACAAACAAGAGCTTTGGATGAAAGACTTAGAAAGAAGCGGATTTGATAGAGTTGCGTATAATAACATAGGAGGCGACGACTATATGATCAACAATCCTAACGCAACAAAAGCTGATATAAGAGAGGCAAAAAAACAGTATCTAATGGATTCAGCTGAGGCTCAGTTTTTATCTATAGCTCAAATTAAAAAAGATAAAGACAATAATTACTATAGAGAAATACAAGGTAGAAAAGCTACAAAAGCTGACTTAGGCAGTTCCGGTAGTATTAGTGCCGCAAATCTTATGACAAATCTAGGCCAATCAATTACTCCTTATGAAGGAGAGGAATCGGGCTATGGCTCCGCAGTTGCTAGCGGCTTAAATAACTTATTTGGATTCAGCGAGAGCAGAGGCCAAGGTCTTAAGTATAGACTTACTACAACTCAATCGCGGCCATATAGGGATTTAGAATTTACGTTTGAAGGAAAATATCCAGGTCAGCTACAACTTGTGGCATCGACCGGGGATGCCTTTGATCCATTAACAGGAAGTGGTACTTTAGATAAGAATGCCAAATACATAAAAATAACTTCTGCAAATCAGTTAGCAAATTATCTTAGCAATAATGTAAAAGGCCTTGCTCCTTCGCAGAAATTAAAAATAATAAAGCAAATTAAAGATAGCTATGGCGAAAACTTTTTCAAAGGACAAGCGCCAACCTCTAATTAATATATAAAATTAAATAAATACCTATGTTTACATACATTATCAACGAAGAAAGAGTGACCTTTAATTCACTTGAAGAAGCAATTCCGGCATTAGAAAAAGCGGAAAGCTTAGGATACAAAATAGAGGAAGTTACTGGCGAAAAGAAAAAGCCTAAGAAAAAAGAGGAAAAAGATCCGATACTAGAAAACATCGAAGCTAATACTCCTAAAGAGGATTTTATACAAGGCCCTGTAGAGCGTGCGGATGCATTGGCCCAAACAGCAGCACCAGACGATCCGGAATTGTTATTGGCAACTTCTTCTTCGGTTTCTCGAGAACAAGACCTTCCAAAACCTAAGCCTGAGCCGGATCCTATATTTGCCCCGGAGCCCAAGTTTATAACGGATCCTATAGACATAGGTAACACGCAAAGCGAAATAGATCAGATTGAAATTTCATTACAGGATTTTGGCTTTAACCAAAGCGAACAAGGAAAGGAAGCTTTAAAAAGACAACAATTTCTACAGTCTAAATTAGACGAGACCGTATCTGAAAGAATGTTTGAAATACAACAATTGCCGCCGGAAGAAAGAAAAACAAGGCTACCTGAATTAAGCTACGATCAACAAAAAGTTTTTTATGCGGCGGAACAGTTAAGAAAAGACACTAAAGCTTATTCTGGTTTTGAAGGAAAAGGTCTTACCGGGCAATTTATAGGGCTAGCTAAAGATTTAATTCGAGCAGAGGAAGAGCCTACGGAAGTAATTGAATATGATCAAGCTGTATATACAGAGGTTATAAGCGCCTTAACAGGTAAAGATACTGATACCGGTAGATTAGTATACGATGCCATGACTCTGGACCAAAAAGAAAATATACTAAAACAAGCAAGGTTTGGTGCGTATGAAAAAACTTCTTTAAAAAACAAAAATACTGCGCAAGATTTAATAGCGGATTTTAATGCAACTAATTTGCTAGCGCAGGATCAAGCTGACGTTATAAAAGCAGAAATTAAGGCTATAAAAGGAGATACTCCTAATGACGCCTTGACTAAGCAGCAGGTTGATTCAATCAATGTTTTAATAGACAAGCTTAATGGCCTTGCTGGAAATCAACAAGCAGAAGGCAAGCGTCTTACAAAACAATTTGAGGAATTAGAGGGATCGCAGGAAGCTTTAGCCGGAGCTTATAAAATAGACTTAGCTAGCCAAACAATAGGCAATGTCTTTAAGAAAAGCGACGAAATCCAAAAATTTAAAGACGATAGCAGTGCTGGCTTGGGCGGGTTCCAGCAAGGTTTAAATAGCATACTTCAAGGTTCATACCAAATAGTAGCTCAGCGCTACTTAGGTTTACCTATACTACTTATGGGAACGGTTGGATCACTTGCTCAAAACGGTGTGGATGGCGATTTTGACTATAATATCTACGATGCCTTCATAGATACTATGGACAACAATATAAACTACGATGTTTTAGGAACTAAACCTTCTAATATAAAAATCGGAAAGTCCGCTTCCCCTCAAGAAATATTTGCCCAATTTGGCGAAATGCTGCCGTTCACGGCCAACCTAATTATAGAGGCTAAAAAAGGAAAAGTTAGTAGCCTGGAAAAAGCTGTAGGAAGAATTACAGGCAAAAGTAGGGGCCCACAAAACTTATTAAGTGGAGCTAACAAAGACTTGATAACCGCGCAGGCTACTGTTCAATCTTTAGCGCTATCTAATTATACAGAAGCATTGGATCAGGGCCTGGACAAAGGAGAAGCTTTTAATTACTCCAGCCAATTAACACTAGCTACTATGATGGTGCAAATGGTAATGCCTGATTACAAGCTAGTAGAAGGATCTACGGGGTTTAAAAGCACTATACAAAAAATAATAAAAAACGAAGGAAATATAACAGCTATAGCTATTGCTGAGTCTATGCTAGCCGCTGGTAAAAACTTTGGCGGCACACTAGCCAAGGAAGTAGGAGAAGAAGAGTTAGAACTGGCAGGCCAAAGATTAGTTAATGGCAGCTTTGCTTTAGCTAACAGCAATTTTTTTAGCGACGAATGGTACACAGAACAAAAGCAATTATTAACAGGAGTCCTTACATTAAGTGGATCCCTTGGTACTGTTGGTACTTATAAAACTGCTGTTAATACCTACTCTCAAGTTTTAAAATCTACTGACGCGCAAATTGAAATGTTAGGTTTTCAGCTGCAAACAGAGTTGGCGGCAATAAAAAAATTACCTGAAATTAAACAGCAGGATCCTATTGTGCAGGAAAAAATAAAGCAATTAGAAAGCGGGCTTAGCTATGTAAACCAATTAAAAACCGCGAAAACAATGGCTCCTAGCAACGTCACTGGAGTTGAATTAGGATACCTTGTTGAAAAAGTGCGTTTAATTGAAGAAAACAAAAAGCTTGATCCTGCTTTTAGAGCAGACAACAATGAGGAAATAGAAAAGCTTGATAAGTTAATTGCAGAAAGCAGAACTGTTAAGTTTATAAAAGATGCAGCAGAAAAAGACGTTAAGGTTGCGGAAAATATACGTAAATCTTTAAATTTAGGAGCTGAAATAGAAGCTTACGATACTCAAGAAGAAGTTGACGCTAGAGTACAAGCATTAGAAAACAGAGCAAGTAACGAGCCAGTAGACACCTCTGCTTATGGAGCAATAATACCTATGAAAGATGGCTCGGATGTTATAATAATAAACAAATCAGCTGCTATAAGGGACGGTAGAATTAATACCGCGGCTCACGAGCTGTTACATAGGTACTTAAAGAACACTTTTAAAACAGAAGGAGATACCGTAGCAGCCGGGAAAGCTTTAGACGCGTATTACGAAAGCTTAGGATTAGATTCTGATGGAGAGTTTGAAGCCAGAAGAAAATCTTACGCGAAAGAATATGGAGTAGGCTCTAGTGTTTATAACGAAGAAATTATAACTTTATTAAGTGAAGCTATGCTCGATAATAAAGTTAAATCAAACCAAGGTACTATAAGCAAATTAGTGGAGGGGATTACAGATCTTTTAGGAATTGGGGCTAATAAAGAAATTACTTTAGACGACGGGAAAAGTGTTTTTAATTTTGTTAAAGAATACAACAAATCAATTAAAAAAGGTAAGGCAACTAAAAAAATAGCAAAAGGTGCCGCTGGTATAAAAGGAGCTTTAATAAAAGGGGAAGGCAAAGCTATTACGCCAACAACTAACAAATCAATGCAAATTGAAGCTTTAGAGCAGGCTTATTTTGATTTACAAGATCAAGCTGCGGAAGATCCAAACAACTTAGCCTTATATGAAAGAATGGAAAAAGCCGGTGATGCACTTGACGTGGCACTTGCTGCTCCAGCTTCAGAGACTGTTGCGGCAACAGAGGCTGCTCAGGACGCTCCTAAGGAAGTAATAGTTAGACCTAAGGCAGATAAGTCCAAAAGAAAATACTCACTAGATAAAGACGTTAAAAAAGAAATAGAGCCTAAGATAGCGGAGGCACAAAAAGTGAATAAAGATTTAATAGCTCAGGAAAAAAAGCTGAACGCTGATGCTATTGCTGAGATTGAAGCTATTGACGATAAGGTTGAAAGTAGAACCAGCCGAGAAAAAAGAATAGCTGATCTTAAAAACAAACCGTTAACCGTAGAAAAACCTTCTGCTCTTAACAAAATAGAAAGAGAAATAACAGCTGCTTTAGAAACGCCTATAAACAAGGCAGTAAACTTGTTTACTAAGCTTTACTATGATAAGATTGCTAAAAATGCAACCGCTGCTGTAACGCGGGAGGAGTTTATGCAATCGGCTAAAGCAGAGATAACAAGTCTTACCATTAATGAATTTAAACCTGAGACTATAAACAGATCCGGCGAGGAGGTTATTAATGACATCGAAGATATTATATTTCAAAGAGGGGGGCTTCGTCTTAGAAACTTAGCTCAAAGATTAGGGGTTGTAGGCAAAGACCAAGGTATATCAAGAGGAGCTGATGCTTTAACTAAAATAGCAGATACTTCTACCGAAATGTCTTCTGACGCTGCAATTGAATCTATAACAGAGCAATCGCTAAGAAAAGTTTCAGCTTTGCTAGCCAGCGACACAAGAACAGAGCAAGCCAAGCAACAAGTTAAAGAATTTTGGATAGAAAACGAAGGTAATACAAAAGTTGAAAACTTTAAAAAGTTACCTAACCTTATTAATAATATTCTTTCGGAAATGTTTGGTGTTACGCAAGGCACTTTAACCGCTAGATCAGGGAATTTAAACAAACAAGATTATGCCAATGCAGTAGAAGCGTTTACTAAACAGCAAGCGGTATTTACAATAAAAGAAGGTGATACCACCAGGGAGGCAAGAGTATCTTTAGATGAGGTCGGTGCTTTTCAAGATGGCCTGAATGAGCAACGAACATCCAATCCAGGTTTTTCCTACAAAAGAGAAGCCAACGAATCTATAGCTGAAGCTTTATTTAGATTTTTACCTCAAACTAGCGCTGGAGATTACAAGTACGCAAGTGGACGTAAAGGAAGGTTTTCTGGTAAATCAACAGGTCTACCTAAAAACTTAATGAATCTAGCGTACAAAGTTGAAAGTAGAAAAACAACCGGTATAGGCAATGTAGAAAGAACTGAGCAAAAACTTACGATGGAAGAAGTGCTTGAAGCTATAGGTGCTAGGAAAAATGAAGATGGCACTATAGTTAAAAAATCAGAGGTTAGCGGCAGGGATAAAGAAGGACAAACACTGTTGGGCTTAATAAACTTGTTTGGTAGAATGACTACGAATGAGCTAAGCCGAACAGAGGGGGACTTGGATCCTATGACAGTAATGGATTTGGAAATGGGTAAAAACCCTAATATGTATTCACGTGCATTAACCAAAAACTTCTTTATCCCTGGAAATAATGAATTAGTAAAAGGATTAAATGAAAAGCTTGAAACTAGATTCGGTGTAAACTGGCAAGACAGAGAAGTTGCTAACTTAGCCGATGTAGTAGATTTTATTTACAAAGATTTAAGAAAAATCAACTTAAATACCGCTAGAGCGTTCACTTACGAATATGTAGAACAATTAAGAAAATCAGATGATGTTACAGAAGGCGAACTATCCGAAACAGTGGGGAGAGCAGTAGGTAAAGCTTATGGCACCGCATATAAAAACATACTAGAAAAAGTTGGTATGAATAAAATATGGAATAGCTTATCTAAAAAATCATTAAACAAATTAAGTGACGAAGCTAAGGTCGAAAGAATTGAATCTTTTTTAAAGGTATACGCAAGAACTTTTACAAATGAAAAGTTTTTAGGCATGACTAATAATGCTGACTTATTTAATGAGTTAGCTAAAGCTACTGGGCTCGGTAAAAAAGGATTAAATAAATTAGGCTTCACTTTATCTGCAGAACCCGGCATAAATCCTAAAACAAAAAAGGAACAAACTAATATATTTATACAATTAAATGAAAAGCCTATAAAGAAAGTAACTGGTACGGATTACATTAAAAAGCAAATAGCAACTGGAAATACCAATAAAGTTAACGCTGCTGGAGTAACCTTAGAAAAAGATGCTAAAGATGCTCACGATCTTATACTCTCTGAAATAGACCCACTAATAGAATCAGGTGACTTATCAGGGGCTTCTGAGAAATTAGCAATAATGAGACTAGGCACAAACGCTTTGGTGCGAAAAGTTTCTTTATTAGGCAAATTCATTAAATTATCACCCAAGGATACTGAATTCATATTAGAGCATGAAACAGCGGCTGTGTTTATATACGATGCCTACCAGCAGTACATTAATGACAAAGGCACTACAACGGCTAAAAATAAATTAGAAAAATTCTTAAAAGGTGCTTACGTAAATGTTATTTCTAAAGAACTTGATGATGCTCTACCAAGAGTAGGCGGGGTTGAAAGAATGAACACCAAAGAGGTTAAAAAGCTTATTAACAAGAAAGGTACGCTTGTAATAGATTATGCTGCTCAAAGAAAAGAATTGGCAACCAAAAATAGTCTCAAGCTGCCTAAAAATTTGCGCATTGACGGGCTAAGTGTAGAAGAATCTATAAAGCAAGTTGAAAACTTTGATAAAGCCATAACTTTAGGTAATAGCTTAGATCAACCTACTAAAGGCATTAGCGTTTGGGATTTTGACGATACATTGGCAACAACCAAAAGTAACGTACTGTTCACAATGCCTGATGGAACTAAAGGTAAATTAGACGCATCGAGATTTGCTAAAGAGGGGGACGCTATGTTAGCAAACGGTGCTAAATTTGATTTCAGCGAATTCAGCAAAGTAATGAACGGCGCTAAAGGTCCATTCTTTAACAAGGCTGTTGATAGAAACAGAAAGTTTGGCAACAAAGATGTTTATGTATTAACCGCTAGACCGGCTAACAGTGCCAATGCTATACACGAGTTTCTTAAGGGTATTGGTCTTGACATACCACTTGCTAACATTACCGGGCTTGCAAGCTCAGATCCACAAGCTAAAGCTAACTGGGTTGTAGGTAAATTCGCAGAAGGATACAACGACTTTTATTTTGCAGATGATCACGTAGGTAATGTTAATGCTGTAAGCACTGCGCTTTCTGCTCTAGACAATGTAAGAAGCAATGTTGAACTAGCTAAAGCTGCTAAGTATTCTAAGAAAATACGAAGAGAATATTCTGCAATACTTTTAAAAACCAGAGGAGATTTAGTCGTAGGTAATGTACTGTCTTCCCCGGAAGGACAAATAGATGCAGTATTTGATTGGGCTAAAACTTTAGATATACCAGAAAAAAATAAAGGTAAATACAAAAGAGCTGCTTTAAACTTTATAGCTAAAAGTGACACTAATTTTCCTATGGATATTGAAATAGTAGATCAAGCTATGCGAATTGTTGAAGCGAAAAAGCTAGACGCAATGAGCTTCACAAATCCTCGTGACATTATAGAAGACTTCGCAGATGGTGTTAAAGAAAGGCGTTTAGATCCTAACAAGGAAAAGCAATTTTTTAATAAAAAATCTTTACCTGAAGGAGTAGAAACATTTCAAATAATGCCTACTCGTAGAGGTCAGCAGGCTGTTAGAAAAATGTTAGATACTCATTGGGGTAAAAAAACAAACCCATGGTGTGTAACGGTACAAAAAAACGACTACACACCGGCGGAACAAAAAGAGCGAAAAGAAAACCCACCTGGTATTCCTCCTGGAACTGAAATTCAAATTGCATACGAAGCTATAATAAATGCAGGGGTTGTGGAAAGCTATATAACATTTGATAACCTAGGCAACCGAGTGGAGGACGTTATGTTTGATTTTATTGGCAATTTAAAGCCAGGATGGGTTGCGGGAAAAGCAGACTACGACAGCACAAATCCTGATGATCAACTTATAATAGACAGGGATAATGAACAAGACTTTAATGAAGAATTAGATAAAGCCAAAGCCGAAGGGTACACTATAAGAGAAGGAAGCTATGATACTAGCCAGGATAATTTTTATGTACAAATGGAGCGCAACAACGATCCTGAAGTAAACAAGGTTCAAAAATACGTTTCTTACTACAAAACTAAAGACCCAAACATGACTCAAAAGGAGTTTGATAACGGACCCGCTAAAGGAGGGGCTGTTAAAAACCCGGAGATAAACCCTACTGGCCCAATTAAATTAACACCTGGATCTTTTCGCATGTGGAAGAATTACGGTAAGCCTCTCTTTACCGAAAATGTCAATGAAGATACCGGGGCTGTAGAAATTGATGATGGAGGTTTTGAAATAGCATTTAAAGACGGTAAATTACTGGCTCTTAAAAACCTTGGAGGTAGCAAACAAGAATGGTTTGATAGAATGGATAAAGGTACAAAAGATTTAGCTTTAAAAGTACCTAGAAATGCTCAGGGTAAAATTGACGGTAAATCTACTATGATGAATACCGATTCAGGTAGAGTATTTAGTAGAGATTATACGACTAAGTACTCTATGAAGATAGAGCCTACACTTGACAATCTTATAAATGAGCTTTCTATTAAAGGCGATGCAGTTAATTCGTCAACAACTAATTTGAGGGCACAGCCTAAAGAGGTTAAAGAAGTAATAAATACTCTTGACATAAAGAGTGATACTCAGCAAGCTAGGGTTAGATACAGCATGGATCTTAATAAAAGATTCAATGAAATAATTGAAGAAAAATCTGGCATAGAATCATTTAAGGAATACCAATCAGTTAAATCTGGAAAAAAAGGCGCTAAGAAAGGTAAGCTTAGTTTCTTTATCCCACCATCGGCAGAGGACTTTATGGGTCTGTTATATAAAACTTTACCTAAAGGCAAGAAAGGGGAATCAGCTATGGCCTTTTATAAAGAGCATGTAATTGACCCTTATTGGAAAGGCGTGTCAGGGCTTAGAACCCAAAGGATATCAATAGCTAAACAATATAGAGCTCTTAAAAAAGAATTGGGTATCGTGCCAAGAAAGCTTAAGAAAACTTTTAAGTATGAGGACGAAAACGGCAACATGAAGGAAAGTTTGTTTACTAAGGAAGAAGCTATTAGAGTATATGCTTGGGATGCTCAAGGGCTTGATATAGAAGGCTTATCAAATGTAGATCTACCTATCCTTGTTAACTATGTTAACTCCCAACCGGATTTAAAGGCATTTGCTGATAAATTGCTAGAGCTTAACAAAAACAATCCTCCCAAAGCCCCTACAAAGGGCTGGACATCCGGTACAATAACATCAGACTTACTTAATACACTGAATACCGAAGGTAGAAAAAAAATGTTAGAAGTATGGCAGCAAAACGTTGACGCTATATTTACAGAAACTAATCTTAACAAGCTAGAAGCTGCTTTTGGTCAAAGATATGTTGAAGCATTGACATCTTCTTTAGGCGCAATGAGCACGGGTCAAAATTCTAAACCCACTGGTAATAGAGTTACTGATGGATTTGTTAGGTGGTTAAACGCCGCTGTAGGAAATATAATGTTTTTAAACAGAAGATCCGCTGTGCTACAGCTAATATCTTTTACTAACTTTATAAACTTCGAGGGCAACAATCTTTATCAAGCAGCCAAAGCATTTGCTAACCAACCGCAATATTGGAAAGATTGGACAATGCTGATGAACTCCGATTATTTAGTAGATAGAAGAGACGGATTGAAAATTAATGTAAATGAAGCGGATATTGCCACGACGGCTAAAGAAAACGGATTTCAAGGTGTATTAGCTAAAGTTTTACAAGCAGGATTTATACCTACTAAAATGGCAGATAGTGTTGCGATAGCAACAGGGGGAGCTTCATTCTATAGAAATAGGGTTAACACTTACTTAAACGAGAAAACTATTAATGGGACTGGATATACATTAGAGCAAGCTGAGAAACAGGCGATGCAGGATTTTATTAAGACAGCAGAAACATCTCAGCAGTCTAGTGATCCGGCTATGACATCTAAGCAGCAAAGAGAGCCCGTAGGACGCCTCATACTAGCTTTCGCTAACACCCCTTCGCAATATGCTAGGATAATAAAAAGATCCACACAGGACCTTGTAGCGGGCCGCGGAGATGCTAAAACACATTTATCCAGGATAGCTTATTATGGTTTCCTTCAAAATGCTATTTTTAACTTCTTGCAACAAGGGTTGTTTTCAGCTATGATGGGAGATGATGACGAAGAAGAAGTAGAGGAGCTTACTGAAAAACAAGAAGAAAGCAGAAATAAAAAAATGTTTAAAGTTGCTAACTCTATGACAGACGGTATACTTAGAGGCATAGGAGTCGGAGGCGCTGTAGTGTCCGCGGTTAAAAACTTAGCTATAAAGTATTACGAAAGAAGCCAGAAAACAAGAAACCAAAGGCTAGCGGAAACATTAGTAAACGGAGTAGTAGCGGTGTCTCCCCCTGTTGGCAGTAAACTGAGCAAGGTCACCAAAGTTGGTAACACTATGGAATGGGGTAAAAAAGAAATAGAATTTGACGAAATGTCTTTGAAGCATCCCTATGTTACCGCAGCTAGTAGCGCAATTGCAGCGGCTACTGGTCTTCCAACCGATAGAGCCGTAGGAATGGCAATTGATGCGGTTGATATAGCTAGCAGTGAAACAGAAACGTGGATGAAACCTTTGATTGCATTAGGTTGGCCTAAGTGGCAATTAATGTCGGAAGAAGCTACTTTAAAAGAAAGAGAAGAAAAGAAAGAAAGGTTTAAAAAACTAGAAGCTGACAAGGAATTTGAAGAGCTTAATCCTACTGATCAAAGAAGATCTGTATTAAAAAAGCTAAGTAAAAAAGAACAGGAAGAAATACTATGGAACTCAGGTGTTTTAACTAGAAAACAAATTAGAAATCTTAAAACTGAAGCTAATAGAGTAGATAAAATTATGGCTCTTAGAGATAAGAAGCAATTTGAGAAAGACATGGAATCCCTTAGCCAAGGAGGTGATATATTACCTACGCCAAAAGTCAAGAGACCCGTAACCAAAAGAAAAGATTCTTTAAAATAACCCCCCTAAAATGACTATATCAGATTTGAAAATTTACCTGTTAAACCTTGGTACACTCGCAATATCAATGTCTCAAATAGACATGATTCTTAAACTAACCTTATTAGCCACGAGTATCGGATATACCGCGCATAAATGGTGGCTATTAACTAAAAACAAAAATAAAAAATGAAAAAAATTATCGCAAAACTAAAACACGAATGGAACTCATTCCTATATTACTTAATGTTTAAAAAGAAAAACAAATAGAATTACACAACAGGCAACCACACCTCGAAAATTCTATAATAAAAAAGCCGATACTTAATTGCATCGGCTTTTTTAAATTTAATATATTGTTTAACCATCACAAGCTAAGCAATCTTCGTCCATTGCTTTGGCAGCAAGATCACCACGCAAAACAGATTCAGTACGTGTATAGTATAAAGTTTTAACACCTTTCTTCCATGCTTCTATATGAACTTTGTTAAGCCATTTAGGAGTTGCTACCGCAGGAAATGCTAAATTTAAACTAACAGACTGATCTATATACTGTTGCCTTAATCCGGCCTGGGCAACGAGTTCCAGCTGATTGATCTCCTTAAATGTTTTAAAAACTTCTTTGGCAGGTATGTCATGATCACCCACGGTAATATTATCCAGCCCGTCAATATTTTGAATTGAACCATAGTCAGCCAGTATTTTATTCCACGTTTCTTCATTGTTTAAATTATGTTTAGTTAATACTTTTTCTAACGTCGGATTCTTTCTAATAAAAGTACCTTTAGCACTTTGCTCCGTGAAAACATTAGCAGCCCAAGGCTCTATCCCAGGAGAAACATTGCCAGATAATTTACTATTAGAAACGGTAGGAGCGACAGCACGCAGATGAGTGTTACGCATACCTGTTCCAGCACACCACAATGGTTCGCCATAAATCTCAGCCAAATCCCTAGACGCTCTTTCACTTTCAATTTTAATCTGTGAAAATATTTTCCTAGTTTCAAACTGAGATAATAAGCCTTCGAAAGGAATACCTTTCTCTTGGAGATATGTATGCCATCCGAGTACTCCCAAGCCCAATGCTCTCCCCTTTTGCGCAGATCGAACAGCATTTTCGAAACCACGTAGTCCCTTCGCTTTTTGAATAAATTCTTCCATAACACCGTCAAGAAAGAGCGTGGCGTCATATATAAGGTTAGTGTCTTTCCATTCTTCATATTTAGCTAGATTTAATGATGACAAGCAACAAACAAAGCTGTGGCTTTCATCCGTGTGTAATGTTATTTCACTACATATATTAGTCATGTGAACTTTTAGTCCATTATCTTTATATGCCGGTGGATTCGCTTTATTAACGTTTCCTTTAAACATAATATACGGCTCTCCAGTTGCCTTACGTTTTCTAAGTAGTTTACTCCATCTAGTCCTTGCTTCTGCATCTCCTTGTTCAAGTTTACGCATAAACTTATCACCAATAATTGCGCACTGATGTAGATTAAGCGACTGTCTGTTAACATCCCCTTTAGGCTCTCTAATTTCCAACCACTCTTCGAAATCGTCATGCTCAATATTAATGTTAACGGACGCAGCTCCTCTTCTGACAGATCCTTGATTGGTAGCGAGGATTGTGCTATCATAGATTTTGCAAAAAGGTACGACTCCGTCTGATGTTCCATTTCCTGTAATTTTAGCGCCAGCGGGTCTAATCATATTAATACCGACACCAACTCCACCGCCGTGCTTAGCGAGTAGCATCATTTCTAAATTCTTCTGCCCTATGTCCTGTATACTATCAGCAACATCAATCCCAAAGCAGCTAATAGGCAAGCCCCTATCAGTGCCTGTGTTAGATAGTACTGGCGAAGCGAGGCAAAGCCAACCATTCCAGATGT
>Ga0206127_1000923_pt1 | contig 33648 bp, 27 predicted proteins | sample Helgoland_Spring_6_FD_148646 | JGI IMG/M metagenome (GOLD analysis project Ga0206127, IMG submission 148646) | Pelagic subsurface seawater microbial communities from Kabeltonne, Helgoland, North Sea - Helgoland_Spring_Bloom_20160419_1 | ecosystem: Environmental > Aquatic > Marine > Epipelagic ...
ACATTTGGCGTATAGGTAAGGGAAATACCATTGTCAATTGTCACGGCTCCACTGGTGGCAGTCGCCGTGGTGATGGTTAACGTATCGCCATCAACATCAATGTCATTAGCCAGTACATCGATATTGACTGACGTGTCTTCATTAGTGCTGGCGATATCCGCGTTAGCAATGGGTATATCATTGACTGCGCTGATGGTGACAGAAACGCTGCTACTGGCACTGGCGCCTTGACCATCACTGATGGTGTAATTGATGGTATCAGTACCACTAAAATTAACATTTGGCGTATAGGTAAGGGAAATACCATTGTCAATTGTCACGGCTCCACTGGTGGCAGTCGCCGTGGTGATGGTTAACGTATCGCCATCAACATCATTATCGTTTTCCAAGACACTAATATTGATGTTGCTATCTTCATTGACACTAGCATTATCATCGTTGGCAACCGGTGCATCATTAATCCCGTTGACGGTAACCATTACTAAAGCTGTCGCAGTGCCACCATTGCCGTCACTGATAGTATAGTTGATGGTATCAGAGCCGTTAAAATTAGCATTCGGTGAGTAGTTTAGGCTTTGGTCAGCAGAATTTACGGTAACAGTGCCATTGTTGGCTGAAACGGTGGCAATGGTCAAGGTATCACCATCAGGATCGCTGTCATTGTTTAGCACAGTAAAAACCAGTTGTGTGTCTTCTGTTGCGGTGGCGTTGTCATTCTCCGCTATAGGTGCATCGTTAACATTGATAACTGTAAGGGTAAAGGCTTGCGAATCGCTTGCGCTACTGTCGTCTGTTACCGTTAAATTAATATCATACTCGCCCACTGCATTATTATCTGGCGTCCCCATCAGGCTGGCGCTGCCATCTCCATTATCACTTAGGATTAACCAACTTGGTAAGGGTGTTGAACTACTGATAGTGAGGCTATCCCCATTGTCTATATCGCTAGCGGCAACTTGATATTCATAGAGGGTATCTTCCTCAACTGTGCTGATAACACTTGAGTTGATGATGGGCACATCGTTAACATTGATGACTGTAAGGGTAAAGGCTTGCGTATCACTTGCGCCACTGCCGTCTGTTACCGTTAAATTTATATCATACTCGCCCACTGCATCATTATCTGGCGTTCCCACTAGGTTGGCACTGCCATCTCCATTATCACTTAGGATTAACCAACTTGGTAAGGGTGTTGAACTATTGATAGTGAGGCTATCCCCATTGTCTATATCGCTGGCGGCAACTTGATATTCATAGAGGGCATCTTCCTCGACAGTGCTTATAGCACTTGAGTCTATGGTGGGCGCATCGTTGACGTTACTCACGGTTATGGTCACGGTCGCTGGGTTGCTGCTACCACCTTCGTTATCGCTGACGCTATAGGTGAAGCTGTCGTTACCAAAGTAGTTCGTTCCTGGCGTGTAACTTATCACTCCGGTAGCTGGGTCAACGCTGACCGTACCTTGACCAGGAGCGCTGGCAATGCTCACTGTGGCACTGTTAATACTGTTTTCAATATCGCTGTCGTTACCTAACACGTTGATAGGATAGGTAATGTCTTCAACCACGTTGCTGACGATATCATTGTTGGCCACGGGGGCATCGTTTATAGGATTAATAGTGATGTTAACCGTGGCCTCATTCGAAGTACCATCATCTGTGTCCTTTACCACATAAGTGAAGCTGTCTTCGCCGTTGATATTAGCATTGGGCGTGTAGGTGATTGCGCCATTGTCACTATCTATACTTAAACTACCTTTAGCCGGCGCGCTCATCATACTCACGGTGGCTCTGTCGATGTCATCTTCGCCGTCAACGTCGCTGTCGTTAACCAGCACATCAATGGTCACCGGGGTATCTTCATCCGTGTTGGCACTATCGTTAACGGCAAACGGTAAGTCGTTTTCACCGGTGATGTTGATAGTCACAGTAGCAGTATTGCCGATTGTGCCCGTGCTGTCCTGGGCATGATAAGTAAAGTTATCAGTGCCATTAAAATCACTAGTAGGTTCGTACCTTACTTTATCATCGACTATCGTCACCCTACCATTGCTTGGCTGGGTATCAATGCTAATCGTGCTTACCTTGTCGTCTGTGTCGACATCCGTATCATTGGCTAATATATCAATTAAAATGGCAACATCTTCGTTGATGGTTTGTATATCATTAACCATCACAGGGGCATCGTTCACCGATTCCACGTTAATGCTTACCGTGGCGATATTTGAGGTACCATCCTGGCTGTCACTGACCTGATAGGTAAAGCTGTCAGGGCCATTGAAGTTGACACTTGGGGTATAAGTAATGACACCGTTATTGGTGTTAATACTGGTCGCGCCATTGCTTGGAGCAGTCACTACACTGGTGCTCGAGGGTAACAAAAAGTCTTCGCTGTCAAAGTCGTTGGCCAATACATCTATTGGCACTGTGGCATCTTCATCAACAATCACCACGTCATCATTCGCTTGCGGCGCATCGTTTTTGGGGTTAATGGTCAAAGTAACCGTCACCGCATTAGAGTCTAGAAAGGTATCATTGGCTTTGTAAGTAAAGCTATCGGTGATGGTTTCACTGCCATCGTGAATATAATCAAATGAGCCGTCAAGATTAAGAGTTAAAGTGCCATTATTGACATTATTAACCAATACTGTGGTTATCACGCTATCAGCATCGATGTCGCTATCGTTATTAAGCACACTGGCAGTGGCATTAACATTAAGAGTGTTACCTTCATCAACACTGTAAGCATCAGCCACTGCCACTGGAGCATCGTTAGTATTGCTAACCGTGATGCTAAAGGCCGCCAAGCTGGCTTCTGCATCAGCACTATCGCTCACCGTGATCACAATATCAGAGGTGGTGCCCACATTTTTATTCTCTGGCGAACCCGTTAAGGCCCCCGTTGCGGTGTCAAAACTAGCCCAGCTGGGTTGGTTCACAATCTTAAACGTCGCGGTATCCATTGCATCGATATCGCTTACGGTCGGGGTGAAACTATAGCCAGCATCTTCTGCCACCTCGGTGGCCGGAGTGCCACTAATCACCGGTGCGTCGTTAACCACTAAGACTGTCACCAACACTGATGCTGAGGCGGAACCACCATTGCCATCATCAATGCTGTAGTTGATGGTATCCTCACCGTTAAAGTTTGCCTTAGGGCTGTAATTAAGGCTTTGATCAACAGAATTTACGGTGACACTACCATTGTTAGCTGAAGCAGTGGAGACGGTCAGTGCATCACCGTCGATATCGCTATCATTGGCCAGCACAACGATGCTGATGGCGACATCTTCTGTTGTGGTGGCGGTGCTTGATAATGCAATGGGTGAGTCATTAACGGGGTTGACAGTGACTGCAACGCTTGCCGAAACGGTTAATCCACCAACATCGATGAGTGTATAACTGATGGTGTCGGCGCCGTTGAAATTACTGATTGGAGTATAACTCAGGCTATTGTCGGCATTGACGGTAACTGTGCCGCTGTTTGCCTGTGCAGCGTCGATTGATAGTGTATCGCCATCTATATCTGAATCGTTGGCCAGCACATTTATGGCGACTAAAGTATCTTCGTCGGTGCTGCTAGTGTCATCTACCGCTACTGGCGCATCATTTTGAGCGACTATGGTCAGAGAAACTGTGGTTGAAGAAGAACCGCCAAGGTCGTCATTGACGGTATAACTGATGGTATCGACGCCGTTGAAATTGAGTGTGGGGTTATAGTCGATGGTTTGGTTGGGCAGTACCGTGGTTGTGCCATTGGTTGCCAAAACTGCTGTGACGGTTAGCGCGGTGGCATTGGTGTCGATATCGGTGTCGTTGGCTAATACGATGATATTAATAGCGTTATCTTCGTTGGTTACCGCAGTGTCTGCAACTCCAATAGGGGCATCGTTAACTGCGGTTATGGTGACTGTAACCGTGGCGGAGTCTGTTGCGCCGTTGCCATCGTTAACGTTGTAGCTGATGGTATCACTGCCATTAAAGTTGGCGTTTGGCAGGTAGTCGATCGAGCTGTCGAGACTGACGCTGACTGTGCCGTTGGTGGCGGTTGGATCGGTAACCATTAAAGCATCGCCATCTACATCGCTGTCGTTGGCTAGCACATTAATGGTGACTAGCGTGTCTTCGTCTGTGGTGGCGTAATCATTAACAGCAACCGGGGTGGAGTTGACTGAAATAACGTTAACAGTGACTGTCGCCGAAGCTATGCCGCCATTGTTATCGCTAATGGTGTAGTTAACTGACGCATTGCCATTGAAATTAGTGGTGGGGGTAAACAGCAAAGTGTTGTCGGCGTTAGCCGAAACCGTTCCGTTGGTTGGGTTACTGACCGTGGCGTTTAGCACCACCAATGTATCGCCATCAATATCGCTGTCGTTGGCTAGCACGTTGATGTTAACGGCGGTATTTTCTTGAGTGTTGGCAGTGTCATCAAGAGCTACAGGTGCAACGTTAATGTTCAGCACGGTAACACTAATTATGCCAGTGGCAGTGCCGCCGTTGTTGTCTGATACCAAGTAGCTGACCTGCGCCACGCCAACAAAATTCATTACTGGTGTGTAATTCAGGGTGTTATTGCTTTGCACCGTGGCGGTGCCGTTGTTTGTGACCGCATTGATTAGGGTCAGGGTGTCGTTTTCAACATCGCTATCGTTCCTCAGCGGGTTAATGTTGATCAGGGTTTCTTCTGAGGTTGCAATTGAGTCAGGGTTGGCGAGCGGCGCATCATTGACCGATGCTATGGTTAAATTAACCGTGGCGGTGGCACTACCGCCCCGACCATCCAATATTTGATAAGTAAAACTGTCGCTGCCGAAAAAATTGGCGTTGGGTTGATAACTAAACGTACCATCGGCTGCCAGTGTCACCGAGCCGTTGGCTGGATTGGTTTGCGCCGTGGTATTTACCGTTAATGTATCGCCGTTTGGATCTGTGTCATTGGCGGTTAACAAAGGCAGGTTGTTACCGTTGACATTCAGCGCCTGATCTTCATTTAAAGCATAATCGTCGTTGGCTGCAACCGGGGCTAGATTGACGTTATCTACCGAAACAAACACCTTGGCTGTGGTGTTGCCACCTGCGCCGTCTGTGATGGCGTAATCAATTTCAGCTTTGCCTAAAAAGCCGGTGGTAGGGGTGTATGTTAGAGTATTGTCGACATTGATGGCCACTGTGCCCGCAGTTACGATGGCATTGGTGACGGTTAATGCTTGATTTTCAATATCACTGTCGTTGCTTAAAACGTTAATGGTGATTGGGGTATTTAAAATGGTTTGTACGGTGTCGTCATTAGCTATGGGAATGTCGTTAACATTAATGATGGTGAGGGTCACAGTGCCGGTGGATACTCCCCCCCTATCATCACTGACCAGATAGCTAAAACTGTCGCTCCCAGCGAAATTGGCATTGGGAATATAAACAAAGCTGCCGTCAGTCTCCAGCGTTAATTGACCATTAATTGGGGCCTGCGCGGGCGTGGAATCTACCGTGATGGGATCTAAATCTACATCAGAGTCATTGCCCAAAAGGCCGTTGGCTGTATCCGCTGAAAATAGGCTGTCTTCGGTGAGTGCATAGTCATCGGTAATAGCAATAGGGACTTCATTGCTTCGAGTAATAGTGAAAGTGCCACCAGCCTGAGCGGTATTGCCCTGCAAGTCAGTAATTTGGTAAATGAAAGAGTCGGTGCCGTAATAACCGGGCGTGGGGATGTAGGTAAAAGTACCATCAGCACCCATATTGAGCGTGCCGTGGGCGACAGACCTGACAAAATTGGTGATGATGCTCAGCTCATCACCAGTGTCTAAATCACTGTCGTTGTTAAGGATTGACATGCGCCCTACTGCGCTGTTGTCGGCGACAAAAGTCTGATTTTCGATGAGGGTATAGTGGTCGTTGGCGGCAACAGGAAAAAAGCTCGCGCCGTTGATGGTAATTCGCACAACTGTTGGTGGATCAGATACCGTGGTGCCATCGGTGATGTGGTACGAAAAGCTATCTTCGCCTGAACTGCCGGGATTGTTGGTGTATTCAAAGCTACCATCGGCATTAAGTGTGACAGTGCCCTGAGTTGGCTCAACCACTGGCGTGGTCACGACACTGATGCTGTTACCGTCGATGTCCAAATCGTTGATCAGCAAACCCGGCGCAGCCACCGCTAACAGAGCTTGAGCTTGAGCTTGAGCCCGGGCAAGAGTATGAGAATTTGATAAGCCAACAGGGGCATTATGATTTTTGCCTCGTGCCTGGTCAATTAAGTTAAAATTATTAAAAGAAGCCTCTGGTGGATCATTGACTTGGTTGACCGTGATGATCACCACTGCCTCAGCTGTTTGCCCCAGACCGTCACTAATGCGATAGCTAAAATTATCGCGTCCGACAAAGTCAGCGGTTGGGATATAATTGATGGTGCCATCAGCATTTATGGTCAAGGTGCCGTTTTCAGGTTGGCGTATTGGGGCGGTACTAATGGTCAGTGTTTGGCTTTCTAAATCGCTGTCGTTGGTGAGTACGTTTTCTATGAGGGTAGTATCTTCGTCCATAAAGTAGTTATCGTTGCCTGCGGTTGGCGCAAAATCTTCTGCACCACTAAGCGCCGAAACTTTCAACGTTTCGCTAAAAGCACTTTCACCAGAGCCGTCTATTGCGGTGACCGCAGTAAAAAAAGCCTTATCATCTTCTTTGCCGCTTAAAACCTTTTGTGGATCCCTAAGTGCCAAAAATGCTTGTCCATCTGCCAGTGCTTGATAATTCTCGTGAGTTACCCCGGCCTGCGAAGCAATATAAACGTTGTAACGCAAATAATTATTAAGGGCATTCCAAGAAAGTTCGATATTGCCCACAGTACGCTTCGCATTCAGCCCTGTGACAACTGTTTTGTTCCAGATAAAACTAACGTTAGTCAAAAATGTTTTGTTGCCTTGCGTGTCTTGCACCCACAACTGTAGTTGTTGTGGTCCGGAGCTTTGGCCATAATCCAGCGGATTAATGCCGGTGACCGTGCGGCGATAGGCTACCCCACAATCAGTGGCGCAAAGTTCCAGTGCCTTAGTGCCCCCTGCAAACCCAACATAAACGTTATTGATACCGTCTGGATCTTCTAAATCTACTGAAATAGTCACATTACCGGTTAATGATTGGTCAGCCAAAGGTAAACGAAACACGCCTGTGGCGTTGGAAAACGAAGCTGATTGAACTTGAGTGGCCTTATAAGCCTTGTTTTTGGCCTTTTGTACATAGTCAAAAGCAACGATTTTTGGTGCAGTCGCAGTCGGCGACGTCGGATTGGGTGTTGGTTCTAGGGTCGGTTGGTTTTGGCTATCAGCGCCACAAGCAGACACGATTGTACTTAACAAAAAAACTATAACGATACGTTTGAATTGCATGAACCGGTTTTTGCGGTTGTTGTAATTTTTTGTGCTCACCAGTTTAAATTTAGAAACAGGGAATCTGTTGTTTATAATCATACTGCTAATTTCCTGCTTTATAAAATACTGGTCGCCCACGAGTGGTTATAACTTACATCACCATTAATGCTCACAAAGACATGCGCACTTTATTACTGTTTATGTTTACAACTGCTAATATTTCATAACATTCCGATTGAAATGGTTTGAAATGGACTTATAAAAAACATTTTATAGTATAATACATGCAATATAAAAAACTAAAAAATATACAAAAGGTGCATAAAAATGTTTAATTCACAAAAACTCTGGTGACTCGTTTTGGCATGCGAGTGACCAATTCGTACCCTATGGTGTCAGCCCATACAGCCACTTCGTTTGCGGACAATGCCTTACCCCATAATAAAGCGTTATCACCAATTTGGACATTAGCCAGATCAGTCACATCAACCGAAATAAGATCCATCGACACTCTGCCCGCCAGTGGTGCCCGATGCCCATTTATGAGAACAGGTGTACCTGACTTTGCGCTGCGTGGATAACCATCGCCGTAACCGACTGCAATGGTGGCGATTACAGAGGGCCGCTGTGCCGTCCATGTGCAACCATAACCTACGGACTCCCCAGTTAAAATCTTACGCAAGGCTATCACCTGCGACTCAAAGTTCATGGCTGGGATAAGCTTTGAGGCTTCATCAATAGGTTTAGCAAAAGGACTCAAACCATACAACAAAATACCCGGACGATGCCAATCCACTCTAGTTTGATGCCAAGCTAATATCGCAGCAGAATTCGCCATACTCAGCTCCACTTTTTGATTGGCATTGTCAACAATGGGCGCAATACAGGTTTCAAATCGACTAATTTGCATGACGGTGTGCGCCCCACCCACATCATCAGCATGGGCAAAGTGTGTCATCAAAATGATATTATTAACATTTGATGATGCAGCTAACGTGGCATATATCGTTGCAACCTCTTCGGGCAAAATGCCTAATCGGTGCATACCCGTATCGATTTTCAGCCAAATATTTAGCGGTCTTGCAATTGTCGTGTTAAGCAGTTGTTCTAGTTGCAAACGACTATGGACAACAAGCTCACATTGATTGTCTGTTGCAACCTCTAATTCGGTTTCATCAAAACATCCCTCAAGCAATAAAATCGGTTTACTTAAACCGTTTACTCGCATAACCAAGGCTTCTTCAAGACAAGATACAGTGAACATTTCCACTAGTGGCTCCAATGCTTGAGCCACCTCTACCGCTCCATGACCATAGGCATCGGCTTTTATCACGGCCACTGTTTTAGAATAAGGCGCGAAAGTTTGTGCTAAACGGCAATTAGCCTGAATAGCAGCTAAGTCAATAATGATTTTGGCAGGTCTAGACATATGGCTTATTTTAGTTCCCGCTATTGTTAGTCAAAGTGTGTTTAATAAGTGTGTTTAATAATTGTGTTTATTGGCGCAATATAATGTTTGGGCAAGCAGCCAAATATCACCAACGCTTCCGGCACCTATTGGCTGTCCGTCTAGCTCAACCACAGGTGCAATATCTTTGCTTGAGCTGGTTAACCAAAGCTCATCCGCAGCATGGACTTCGGCCATACTGATCACTCTTTCTTGTATTTGCAAGGTGCCATCTTTACGTAAAATATCTAACAACATATTACGGGTAATGCCTGGTAGTAATTGGTTATCTAGCGGTGGGGTTAACACCACTTCATTTTTAACAATAAACACATTGCAGGCGCTGGCTTCTGTCAACTCGTTGTGCTGATTATACAAAATGGTTTCATCAACACCCGCTTCCTGACCTTGTTGGAAATGCATCACATTGCCTAACAGTGAGGTGGATTTAATCTGGCAACGTTTCCAACGCAAATCTTCGGTGCTAGTAACCCGATATTGTTTAACCTTCTGTTTATCGGCGAGAGTTGCCGCTGGAATGGAGAAAGCATAAGCAAACACTGTAGGTTGGATATTTTCAGGGAAAGCATGAAATCTTTTCATATCAGCACCACGACTAACATGAAAATACAAACCAAGATCACCCTTGCCATTTTTTTCAATTAAGTTTTGGGCGATATCACGCCAATCATTAACGCCCATCTTTAATTCAATACCAATTGCATCAAGGCCAATTTGCATGCGCTGAATATGTAACTCAAAACCCACTAACTTGGCTTGATAAGATGGCACCACCTCATATATACCGTCCCCAAACAGAAATCCGCGATCCATAGGCGATATTTTAGCTTCAGACATAGGCATAAACTGCCCATCTAAAAATACAATATTGTTAGCGTCTGCCATGATGTACCAAATTAAAAACGGTTATCTAATACTCTAATTATGTCATGAATAGCCGAACCATTAAGCAAAAAAAAATTGTTTTTATATTTCTTAATGTATTGGTCAGTTACAATATCTGCATAATTTCGTTAAAGATAATCTGTAAAACATGTCGCAAGTTGGAAAGTTTAATAATCTAGAAGTCGTCAATCAAGTGCCCTTTGGATTCTACCTAGACGCAGGCGATAAAGGTCAAATTTTACTCCCTACTAAAAATGCGCCCTTGGGCTGTAAGCTCGGAGATATGGTGAATGCGTTTATTTATCATGATAGCGATGATCGCCTTATCGCCACCATCAAACGTCCCAAGGTGTTTGTTGATCATTGTGCCTATTTAAAAGTGGTCAGTGTCACAAAAGTGGGGGTGTTTGTAGACTGGGGATTAGAAAAAGACTTATTAGTGCCATTCAGTGAACAAGACTACCCGATGTCTGAAGGCGTATCTTATGTGCTCTATGTATTCTGTGATGAAGAAACGGGCCGACTTGCCGCATCCACCAAGCTCAAAGATTTCTTATATGAAGAGTCGAGTGAAGAAGGCGGTACGTTCGAAGCTAAGCAAGAAGTTGAAGTGCTGATATGTGGACAGACTGACATGGGCTATAAAGCCATTATCAATGGCTCACACCTTGGCTTAATATTTAGAGATGAAGTTTTCCAGCCAATAAAAATTGGTCACTCATTAAAGGCCTACATCAAACGCATTAGGGAAGATGGGAAAATTGATTTATGTTTTCAGTTTCATGATCCTACTGCCCGCAACTCCTTGGAAGAACAGATAATGGAAGATTTAATTGCACATGATGGCCTGTCGACTTTAACCGATAAAAGCCCACCAGATGAGATTTCAAAACGTTTTAAAGTAAGCAAAAATGTTTATAAAAAAGCCATTGGCAATTTATTTAGACAAAAACGTATATTATTAGACAAAACTAAAATAACGCTTGTTAAAAAATAAAAAGATAAGAGAAAGAAATAATAGAAAGATAAGAGAAAGAAATAATAGAAAGAACGGAAACGATGAAAGCAACTGTTAGCTGGTAACATAACCTACGATTTACCTGTAAAACAGCATACCTTAGGCTTAGACGGTAATGGTGAAACTATGACTCCTATGGAATTAGTTTAACTGTCTGTTGGGGCTTGTTAGTCTATTGATGTGGTATATATCCTTGAAAAGTCGACAAAAACAGCGCATAACTGTGTGTGTCGACTTGATGTAGAAAGAGCAGATGAGGCGCTGCGAATTTTTACGTCAATTCATGCTCACTATATTGTGAAAGGTAAAGATTTAACTGAACAAGATGTGGCCAAAGCAGTACAGTTATCAGCTGATAAATATTGTTCTGTTATGTTGATGATGACAGGAAACGTTGAAATCACCACAAGTTATGAGTTAGCTTAAGCTTCGAGCTGCACAGTGTTTTTGTGAGTTGTGTTGACTGTCAATAAATAACGCCACCTTCACTCAAACTGTCTATGTATCTAGTTCGGCATTAAACGCAAGGCGCAAAGTAGGCATTGGCTTGGCTAGAGCATCAGATTTTTTAGACACTTGGTGATAACTATAGACAATACTATATAGATAACAGGTAAATAAAATCGAACAATTCATAACATCGTGGTTACTCAAACATCAGCAATATGCGTTGATAATCGTGCCTTTGATAGCTTTCCTGGAAGCCAGTGTTGGGGTAGGTTTGTTTGTTTCTGGCGTGATCCTTTTATCAGTCTGTACCATTTTGTATGTTGAACAAATTGCTACCTTATTTCAAATACTATCGCTGGCTTTTTGCGGCGCTGTACTTGGCGACCATAGCGGCTATTATTTAGGACGCTGGTTAGGCCCCCGATTCTACCACTCCCGCTTTGCACAAAATCGTATTGAGTTCTTAGAAAAAACTGAAAAACGAATATTAAAATACGGCAACTTCGCAATATTATTTGGCAGGCTAATCACTGCAATACGCAGTATTGTGCCGCTATTAACAGGTGTCAGTGGTATGACACGATTAAGATACTCAGCTTACGACTTGCTGGCCTGTGGGATCTGGACAGCGGGTCTTGGTCTATTAATCGTGGGTATTGATAAAATTTGGAGTTGAGTAAAGTGCGTCTAACCCTATCACAAATATTATGATGAAAAATTTCATCAGCTTCTCGTCTGCACTGTGGGTAACGACCAATCTTTTGCTCGGTTTTGCTTTACTGCTCCCGATTTCAATAATCAGTTGGCTAATCCCTTTGCCCGCAGTTACTCGCTGCTGCACCTTTATAGCAGATCATATTTATCGTATTGCCGTAAAGTTAGATACTTTTTGGATGCAGCAGGTAATAGGCATCGAGCTGGTGATCAAAGGTAAAGTCAATACTCAACAAACACCTGTGGTGATCTGCAATCATCAATCCTGGTTCGACATTCCACTGGTACAGCATGTTATTACTGGCAATGGGCCCAAAATAAAATTTTTAGTTAAACGAGAAATAGTGTGGATACCTATTATTGGTTGGATATGCTTGGTGCTCAATTTTCCACGGTTACGCCGGGGTAAAAACAACGGCGCGGGCGAAAGTGATTTTTCAATTATCCAAAAGGCATCAAAAGGCCACGGTAATGAATCTGGCGCATTGCTCATTTTTCCAGAAGGAACCCGCTTCACTGAGACGAAAAAAGCAAATCAGAAAGTGCCCTATCATCACCTTTTGAAACCCAAAACAGGGGGGTTAAAAATGATTAAGCAACACGCAAATGCAGAGACCAACTTAGTCGATATTACTATCGACTATCACCAAAAAAATGTGCATATTTGGCATTGCCTTCGGGCTGAGCCTGCAAAAATCACTATTACCCTTGAACATTACAACCTTGCAGAGATTGATGACATGGACACCTGGTTGAACAACCGCTGGCTAGAAAAAGACAAACTGTTGTCTAGCCAACAATACTAATTTAACCGCAATACAAAAGCTTCAAAGCAGCTATAATTCATCTGTCACACTCAGGTTTTTTCTTGAATAAAAATTAACATGATATCCATATGATTTTGTTTTTATCTGCTAAAAAAACGCCGCGTTCAACGTTAGCCTATGAAAGCTTTCGAGCATGCTGTTCTTATATAATTAAATGTCTAAAACTTCGCAAACGCCTGTTCAAAATCCGCCACTATATCGTCTATATCTTCGATACCAATCGACATTCTGATCATATTGTCATTTACACCCATCTCTTGTCTTTCTTTGGCAGTACTCTCAAAATAGATGGTCGAAGCCACAGGTAAAGCTAAGGTGCGAGTATCCCCTAAATGAGTGGCGCAAATCACTAAGTTTAATGTATTTAAAAATTGAATGGGGTCGATATCATCCACTAAATCTAAACTCAATATACCTCCATAACCCGTAAAATGTTCTCTGGCTAAAAAATGCTGAGGATGATCCACCAAGCCTGGATAATAAACCGCCGATACTTTGACATGATTATGAAGATAAGAAGCCAAACGCATCGCATTTTCACATACTTTGTCAGTTCGCAGCACTAAGGTCTCTAAGCCAATTGAAATAGCATGTGCAGAATCTGGTGATAACGTCCCGCCCATATCTCTTAGGCCTCTTTTACGAATCTGTGTGAGCCCCCATTGTGTTGCATCTGGGCCGCGGTAAATAGATAAAATGTTCTCGAAGCCACGCCAATCAAACAGTCCGGTGTCCACTACTGCTCCGCCTAAGACGTTGCCATGCCCTGCAATGTATTTAGTTAAAGAACTAATCGTTAGTGAGGCCAAAACTGAATTAGCATCAAAAATATTAGCTGGGGTCATAGTGTTATCGACCAAAAACAGCGTGTTTTTAGACTGACATAGTTGGCCAATTGCCCGTAAATCTGCTACTTGGGTAACCGGATTGGCAATCGTTTCTAAGTAAACCGCTTTAGTATTATGTTTAAAAGCGGCTTTTACTTTTTGAACATCAGTCACATCAACAAAACTTAATTCAATGCCTAAAGATTGTAAGGTTTCGGCAAAACTACGGGTATTACCAAACAAAAAATGGCTAACAATCAGATGATCACCCGTTTTAAACAAGCTCAACATAGTGGCAGTGATGGCCGCCATACCAGTCGAAAAAGTGATGGCGCCTATTCCCCCTTCTAAATGTGTAAGAATATTTTGCAGCGCAGTATTGGAGCCTGAAGACGAGCGAGAATAGACATGCCCTGCTTTTTTTCCCTGAAACACATCCACTAAACATTGTGCATCTTTATATTCAAAAAGCACTGAGTTATTTGTGGCTTGATGCACCGCACCACTTTCAGGTGTATTCAACAACCGGTCTGCGTGAACCAAACGGGTAGTAAAACCTTTATTTTTCAATCTCTCTCTCCACAAGGGGGACAATTTTAGTGATCATCTTTTCAGGATACTTACCTTGTATATATTTGAAATGCAGATAAATCTTATTTAATTCATGTTGGGTATTGTCGCCTATATCGTGCAAAGGACCAAATTCGATAAGTTTTTTCTTATAATTAAAAGCTACCAAAAATACGGGTACGTTGGCTTTGTGTGCAATATGTAGAAAACCGGTTTTCCAAGGTGATATCGGACTACGAGTGCCTTCTGGAGAAAGGCACAAAACCATACTTTCAGCTTCTCGCATTTTACTTGCCATAGCATCAACCAAACCATGTTTTGTACTTCGCTCAATAGGAATGCCACCCAATCGATGCAAAATGCGTTCAAAAGGTGGTATAAAAATACTGTGTTTGCCAAAAAAAGAAATTTTTAAACGCAAGTTAAAAGCCACAGCTAATCCCAGCACAAAGTCCCAGTTAGAAGTATGCGGTGCAACTGCAAGGATCATCTTTGAACAACAGGGAAAAGTCCCGCTGTAAGACCATCCCATCAATTTTAATACCGTTGTACCCAACCATTGGCTAAATTTATTACCTATTCTGGGCACTTGTTCGCAAAGAATAGGAGTATTTACGTTATCAAGCATTTCATTATTAGCTTTTGCAATTTAAACTAGGCAAATGGTCGCTCATGTAGACTATTTTGTCGAGGGTAAACAAAATGTTAACTCTCTAAATGATTACGCTAACCTCACCAAGGTAGCCCCGCCAATTTGGCTCCACTAATCTTAATTGTGACTGGAATAAAACCTTGAGAATTTTACTAGTTGTGTTTTCTATGTTCTGCTCGCTTGCGCATAGCCAACAAATTGCCCAAAACCTATTTGGACAATATCGTACCGCCCTGTATCAAATTAAAATAATAGAACTAGAGTCTGGTAATAAATCATCTATTGGATCCGGTTTTCAGATCGACATATCAGGAAATATAGTCACAAATTACCATGTAGTATCTAAATATGTGTATAACCCTGATAAGTTCAGAATTGAATATTTGGCACATGATGGTTCCCAAGGACAATTGCAACTCGTCGATGTAGATGTAGTGAATGACTTAGCCTTAGTCAGAAAAGTTGACCTATCTGAACAAGAAAATGCTTTCCCTATTGCACAGACTCTCCCATTGCAAGGCAGTGATATTTATTCTCTCGGTAATCCTCATGACTTAGGCATGATAGTAGTGCCAGGTACATTTAATGGATTGAAGAAAAGTAGCTTTTATCAACGTATCCATTTTACAGGTTCAATTAATCCAGGAATGAGTGGTGGGCCAGTGGTTAATAAAAATGGTGAGGTGATGGGGGTTAATGTAGCAACAGCAGGCAACCAAATTGGTTTCCTTATTCCATTGGAAAAAATTCAAGCGCTATTAAAAAGCCAAGATGCACAAGTGTTAAAAAGTGAGCAGTTTAAACCTCGCATCCAGACACAATTACTAGCTAATCAGAATAAGCTATTTTCCTTGTTAAATAACCAGACTTGGCAGACAACTGAATTAGGTGACGCGATAATCCCGTCGAAGATAACCGACTTTATCTCATGTTGGGGTGGCTCTAATACCAGCGATAAGGAGGCGTTATATTTGTCGGTAGAAAACCGTTGTCAGTTAGATGAACAAATATATTTGCACCATGAGTTACGCACTGGCGGGGTTGAAGTAGAATTTGAATGGTTAGATGGTAAATCCTTGGGCGAACATCGTTTCTATAATTTTTATTCACAAAGCATCACAGGTGCTGGTGCGGGCAACAATGCGACTAAAACAGATGTCACCAATTTTATTTGTGAACAAGATAAAGTGACCAACATCAATGTTGTGACCAATAAAACAGTAATGTGTTTAAGGGCTTACAAGGATTTTGAAAAACTCTATGATGTGCTTTTTGTTGCAGCCACACTTGATCATAGCCAACAAGGTTTGATTAGCCATTTCACGCTGGCTGGCGTTAGCAAAGAGTCTGCTTTGGTATTCACTCAGAAATTTATGGACGCAATAGCATGGCAATAGTTTTAGAACTGCTTTCTCGAAAAAACATTCCACTTAAACATTACAAATTTGAGCAAGACTATGTGTGTGTAGGTCGTGATTTTAATAATGACTTACGTTTAGACGACCCTTATGTTTGTCCTAGTCACATGTTGGTAGCCATTGATCCTGAAACGGGCAAGCTGATGGTCAATGACTGTCAGTCAACCAATGGCATCAAAGTGAACAATAAATTTGTCAGGCAAGCCACACTTAACTCACACGACATCATAAAAATTGGCCGCACGCGTTTAAGAATAATCGATACTAAAGTGCCTTTAGCTGAGGCTATACCTTTAAGCGAATTGGAAGACAACCTTAGCTGGTTAAACCAAAGCTTTTTAGCTATTTGTCTGTCGTTTTTTTGTTTGAGCTTTTTATTACTATCAAAACACTTGGGCAGTGTGCAAGAGTTTAGTTTGATTAAATCACTTCCCTCTGAGCTAGGGCAATTGGCCGTTTTTTGTTTATGGCCATTAACCTTTGCAATTTTAGCCAAAGTCGTCAAAAAAGAGAGCCATATTGTTAGCCAATTCAGTCTAACGTTATTGGTTATTCTACTCGTCAACGGGCTCATTTTATTACAGAAGATAGCCATCTTTAATATCAATCCTGGGACATGGTTTACGTGGATTGAATTGGTTATATTTGCCACCCTTGTTGCTAGTTTCATCTGGTTGAGTCTATTTATTGCATTTCATCAAACCAATCATAGGCGTAACATCATCGCATGTTCGATTACCTTCATGATACTCGCACCTATTTATGCTTTGGGATTTTTAAACACCGATGAATTTAGTCCTCGACCTCACTACAACCCGTTACTATTACCACCCACTTACAATATAACGTCTGCGTCACAAACGGATAAATTCATTGTTCACGCCAACAGTTTATTCACTCAAGTCGATAAGCTTAAAGTTAAATAAACGCTTAGCTTTAAGGCAAATTTTAAAGCCATTAAATACGGGAACCATGCGATGCATCGACTACTTTTGACTAAGATGACTAAACCTTTAAGTAGTCGAATTTCCTGGGAAGGCCCGCTTAAATTCCTTTAAACTCCCGCTGAAAATATGTGTGGAACACATATTAATAACCGTAGTTTGGCCTATGGTGAATAACATGGAGGGTATTCGTAATCCGTCATTTTGAGGTGATATTGGTATATGTGTATTTTGTTTGTAGCTGTCAATCAGCATAAAGACTACCCGTTAATTATTGCGGCTAACCGTGACGAGTTCTTTAATCGAGGTACATCTGAATCACACATTTGGGACTCTGAACATGGCATTATTGCTGGCAAAGACTTGCAAGCAGGTGGCACATGGATGGGGATCAATAAATATGGCTATGTCGCATCTCTAACCAATGTTCGCGACCCACAAAAAATACGGGCAGATGCTGTGACACGGGGTGAGCTAGTCAGTCACTATCTGCAACAACCTGAAGACAGATATCATCAAACACTAAGTACCCACAAAGATAACTACAATGGGTATAACCTACTGTTTGGAAAATGGGATAATTTATCCGTTTATAATAATCATTTAGATCAACTTCAACCGCTAACAGATGGTTATTATGGATTATCCAATGCAAATCTAAATAGCCCTTGGCCAAAAATCAATAAGGGTGTCAGTAAATTACAAGAGTATTGTCAGGATGGCCACGAAATCAATCCAGAGATATTATTTACACTATTGCGAGATAAAAGTCTCGCTGTTGATGAAGATTTACCCGAAACAGGTATACCTATTGACTGGGAACGACGTCTGTCGTCTATTTTTATCCTAGGCGATGAGTATGGCACTCGCTCCTCCACTGTATTAAAAGTGGATAAACAGCAAAATGTGCAATGGTACGAACGTACCTACGACAATTCAGCGAGATGTACTTCCAGCCAGATTTTTCATTTCAGTATAGATTAGTCATAATTAAACTCGAATTTTGTTGTGCCAGTGGCATAATGAACAATCATTATCTAAGCAACCAATTTAGCATTAAGGAACATCATGTTTGAAGTATTGCCCCAGCTTCCTGCCGATCCAATTTTAGGATTGTCTGCTGCATTTAAAGCCGACACAAACCCTCATAAAATTGACTTAGGTGTAGGCGTCTATAAAGACGAACAAGGCCACACACCTATTCTCGACTCTGTGGCCAAAGCACAAACCATTCTTTTGGGAAAAGAAAACTCTAAAAGCTATATTACTCCCCAAGGAGTACAGGGTTTCATAGATGGCATGTTACAACTCATGCTCGGCAAAGACAGTCCTGCTTTATTAGCCGACCGAATAGCCGCAGTGCAAGCTCCTGGTGGCTGTGGTGCGTTAAGAATCTTATCCGAATTAATCAAGCGCTGCGACGAGAAAACTACAGTCTGGGTCAGTGACCCCACTTGGGCCAACCATATACCGCTGATTGGCAACGCTGGTTTAGCTATTCAAACTTATCCTTACTTTGATAAAACCAATGCCAGTATCAATTTTGACGCCATGGTCGAATGTCTTGGTCAAGTCAAAAAAGGCGATGTGGTGTTATTACATGGCTGTTGTCACAATCCCACTGGCGCAGATCTAACCAAAGAACAGTGGCAAGTAGTATTAGAACTAGCGCAAAAAACAGGTTTCATTCCTTTTGTTGATACCGCATACCAGGGTTTTGGTGATGGTTTAGAAGAAGATGCCTACGGAATGCGGTTGTTAGTCAACAACTTGCCTGAAGTGATTATTGCTGCTTCTTGCTCTAAAAACTTTGGTTTATACCGTGAGCGAGTGGGTATTGCGGTGATGGTTACAGAAAACAGTACAATCCGCCAAGCCATTCAAAGCCAAATTCAGTCCATTGCAAGAGGTATCTACTCTATGCCTCCTTCATATGGTGGCGCACTTGTCGATATTATTTTAAATGACGAAACCTTGCGTCATGAATGGATGGCAGAAGTCGAGGCGATGCGAAGTCGTATGCAAGATCTTCGTTCATTACTGGTTTCAAAAATGAATGAGTACGGTTCAAGCAAAGATTTTGAATTTGTTAAAAAGCAAAAAGGCATGTTTTCATTTTTATGTATTACACCACAGCAAGTGCAAGCTGTTCGTGACCAACATAGCGTGTATTTTGTTGGCTCTAGTCGTGTGAACATTGCAGGAATTAGCAAATCCAACGTTGATAAATTAGCCAAAGCATTGGTATCTGTTATCTAGTGATGCTTCTAGTTTCATATAAAAAACCCGGTATTAACCGGGTTTTTTAGTTTATAAACATCACTAATCTATTGGTTTAGAACTTTCAACTCTACATTTAAGTTTTTGACCGGGTCTAAATGTGACCACTCGTCTCGCCTTAATTGGAATGTCTTCCCCAGTTTTAGGATTTCTACCGGGTCTTTCATTTTTTTGTCTTAAGTCAAAATTACCAAAGCCCGATAATTTGACTTGTTCCCCGGACTCTAGAGCTTCACGCACTTCTTCAAAGAAAGTTTCAACTAAATCTTTAGCATCACGCTTGTTGATCCCAAGTTTTTCAAATAAATGTTCTGCCATTTCGGCTTTGGTTAACGCCATACCGTCAATCCCTCAGAGATGCTTCAAACTTTTGAGACAACGTGGCTAAAATGCCATCAACTGTTGCCTGAATGTCGCTTTCTTCTAGTGTTTTAGTTTTATCTTGTAAAATAAGTGAAATTGCTAGGCTTTTCTTCCCTTCGGCAATTCCCTTCCCTCTATACACGTCGAACAAGTTTAGGCCAACTAATTGATTTGCGCTAGATTTTTCTATGCAATTCAAAATATCGCCGACTACTTTATCATCGTCTACTACGATTGCAATGTCACGTCGATTTGCAGGAAATTTTGAAATTTCTTGCGCTTGAGGTAATTTTTTTACTCCAAAAGCACTAATTTCCAGCTCAAATGCAAAGCTTCGTCCATTTAACCCTAACGATTTTTCAAACTGAGGGTGTATCGCTCCCATATATCCGAGCAACGTATCACCTATGAAAATTTGCGCACATTGACCAGGATGTAATGCACTATGATTGGCACTTTCGAAACGATAACCCTCTACTCCAGCGCAATTAAGTAAATTTTCGACGTCTGCTTTGACATCAAAGAAGTCAATTGATCGGGTTGCGTTATCCCAGTTTTCATCCGCCACTAAACCACAAACCACACCACTAATAACTAGTTCTTGTTTTACACCCGTTTTTTCACTGTTATCAGGAATAAAACGTAGTCCCGACTCAAATAATCTAACGCGGCTTTGTTGGCGTTTTTGATTGTACGATACACATTGTAATAGTCCTGTCCATAAACTCACCCGCATAGTCGACATTTCAGAAGAAATGGGATGAGGTAACTGTAAACCTTCCATTTCTGGGTACAACAGCGTTTGTATTTTTGGGTCAACAAATGAATATGTTATGGCTTCTTGGTAGTCACTTTCGACCAAGGTGTTTTTCAGTTGATTTAACTGGACTTTTTGTTCTTGATGCTGCGACATTTTTAAACTTGCAACAGGTGCAATATCAGGGATCTGATTGTATCCATATACCCGAGCGACTTCTTCAATTAAGTCTTCTTCGATACTAATATCAAACCGATAAGGTGGCACACTGATTTGCCACACTTGTCCCTCAAAAGAAACACTGAAACCTAAGCGCTTAAAAATGTCGGTAACGGTATCGGCATCAATTTCAATACCCAGCACTTTTGTTAAGCGACTGTGCCTTAACGAAACCGAACGATTATTTGGCACACAGGCGTTATCTATCGCTTCAATCACAGGGCCTGCATCACCACCAACAATATCAAGCAACAATTGTGTGGCTCTTTCCATAGCAATCATTTGTAACTGAGGGTCGACACCTCGCTCATAACGATGAGATGCATCAGTATGCAAACCATATTGGCGCGCTTTACCCATAATAGCATCAGGTGCAAAGAAGGCACTTTCAAGGAAAATATCTTGACTCTTGTTTGACATACCAGAGTCAAGGCCACCAAATATACCAGCCATGGCCAAGGCCTTATTCGTATCGGCAATCACTAATGTATTGTCCTGAAGCGTCACTTCATTGCCATCTAACAAGGTGAGCTTTTCATCTTGATTTGCAAATCGAATAACGACGTCGCCTTCAATTTTGTCATTGTCAAAAGCATGCATGGGATGCCCAAGCTCTAACAGCACAAAATTGGTAATATCCACCACAGGATCAATACTTCTGACGCCACAACGCCTGAGTTTTTCAACCATCCATAAAGGTGTTGGTACAGCAAGATTAATATTCTTAATCACTCGGCCTAAGTAACGAGGGCAAGCTTCAGGCGCAAGTAATTCAATGTTACGGGTATCGGTAATACTGGGAGTAACTGCAGGAACTGGCGGTTCTATTACTGACGTTTTATTCAGCACCCCCACTTCACGAGCTAGGCCTTTAATACCTAAACAATCGGCACGGTTAGGGGTTAAATCTACTTCAATAGTCACATCGTCAAGTTGTAGATACTCTCTAATATCTTCACCAATCGGCGCGTCTAAAGGTAACTCTAAGATGCCATCATGATCGTCAGTGATACCGAGTTCAGAAAAGCTACACAACATACCAAACGAAGGCTGACCACGCAGTTTAGCCTTTTTAATTTTGAAGTTGCCGGGTAACACTGCTCCCACTTTTGCCACGGCGACTTTAATGCCTTGACGACAATTAGGTGCACCACAAACAATATCTAAGAGTTCGTCGTCACCTGCATTAATTTTTGTTATTTGTAATTTATCTGCATCAGGATGCTGGCCACATTCCACCACTTCACCCACAACCACACCAGAAAACTCAGCGGCTACAGGCTCAATACCATCAACTTCTAAACCGGCCATACTTAATTGTTCTGATAAATTATCTGTCGATACAGATGGATTGACCCATTCTCTTAACCACTTTTCACTAAATTTCATATTTTAGACCCGACCTAATTAAATTGCTTAAGAAAACGAAGATCGTTTTCAAAGAAGGCACGTAAATCATTCACTTCGTAACGCAACATAGTTAAGCGTTCTACACCCATACCAAAGGCAAAGCCGGTGTAAATTTCTGGATCAATGTTGACCGCTTTCAGTACATTGGGATGTACCATTCCACACCCCAAAACCTCTAACCATTTACCATTTTTCCCCATCACATCGACTTCTGCAGAAGGTTCAGTAAAAGGAAAATACGAGGGCCGAAAACGTACTTGTAAGTCTTGTTCAAAAAAGTTGTTTAAAAAGTCGTGTAAAATACCTTTAAGTTCTGCAAAACTGACATTTTTGTCAACCATCAAACCTTCAACCTGATGAAACATAGGTGTGTGAGTTTGATCATAATCATTTCGATACACTCGACCAGGCGAAATAATCCTAAGAGGAGGCTCTTCCACTTCCATAGTTCGAATTTGCACCCCTGATGTTTGAGTACGCAGCATCACATCAGGGTTAAAATAAAAGGTGTCGTGATCTGCGCGAGCGGGATGGTTTGCAGGAATATTTAATGCGTCAAAGTTATGAAATCCGTCTTCTACCTCTGGTCCAGTCTTTACGCTAAAACCCAACTCATTAAAAAAACTTTCGATACGATTGATAGTGCGGGTGACCGGGTGCAAGCCACCTCGATTCTGCCCTCTCCCGGGTAATGTGACATCAATTGTCTCACCAGCCAACTTCTGATTAAGCTCTTGAGTTTGTAATAACACCCCTCTAGCATGGATCAGTTGTTGAATTTTCTGTTTGGCCTGATTGATTTTTTGACCCGCAGCTGGGCGTTCTTCATTGGAAAGTTTACCTAAGCCTTTAAGTAACTCGGTCATCCGTCCTTTTTTGCCCATAAAATCAACGCGCACGCCATCAAGAATATTGACGTCCTGTGCACTATTAATTTGCTCTTCTGCTTCACTAATTATGGCATCTAGATCCATAGTGTCCTCGAATTTGGATTAAAAATATGGCCTTTATTCAACAACTTGCTATAAGTATTAGGCGATTTCAAAATAGCCGGTAATACTACACGAAACCGATACTTTGAGGCTAGGGTCAATTGCCACAAAGTCTGCATATTTAACGATTATCTGCTTCAAATAATTAAATAACGCACTTTTGCACAAAATATTAGCCTCTGTCGCTATCGACCTAGTCTATATTTGGTAGTTTGCTGCTGCTTTTTAAATGTGTATTTAAACAAGATGCACTCTCAAACACGATAGCAAGATAATACATGTCGATGGATATGCCCACTGAAACTAAATTCATTTATAAAAAGGTGTGGTGACTCATTTTGATAATTATGTAAACAAAGGTCTTTGTGCTAAATAATAAATGAAGGGCAAAACTTCGGACGCTGAATCCCAGCTTGTATGGTTTTTTTAATCTGAGAAAGAAAAACGGCGAGCATCATGCTCGCCGTTTCCTGAAAGAACTTAAGAGTATTAATTAAAACAATTTAGCTAAAAATTTAGCTAAAAAATTATGCTAATGCACCTTTAGCTGCATTTACTAATGCAACGAATGCATTTTTATCATGTACCGCTATATCGGCTAAAATCTTACGATCGATCTCAACAGAGGCTTTCTTCAAACCATTGATGAAACGGCTGTAAGACATGCCATTTTGACGTGAAGCAGCATTAATACGTGCAATCCATAACTGACGGAATGTACGCTTTTTGTTGCGACGGTCACGATAAGCATATTGACCCGCTTTTGTTACTGCTTGAACAGCAACACGATAAACTCGACTACGAGCTCCATAATAACCTTTGGCTTGTTTTAGTACCTTTTTGTGACGGGCACGTGCAACAACACCACGTTTTACTCTTGCCATATTCTAGTCTCCTGTTTTAAACGTAAGGTAACATGCGTTGAATTAACGCAGTGTCGGCCGCATGGACCAGTTTTTTGCCACGTAAGTGACGTTTACGCTTAGAACTCTTCTTGGTCAATATATGACGCAAGTGAGACTGTTTACTCTTGAAACGACCTGAAGCGGTTTTTACAAAACGCTTGGCGGCTCCACGGTGTGTTTTCATTTTAGGCATTGCTAAAACTCCGCATTGTTAATAACTTATTGTGTTGCAGACACTCAAAGTTTAAGTTACATATTTAGCAGCAAGGTGAGTCAGGGTTGCAGTACCCATCCTACTTGTAGACCTTAACTACTTCTTAATTGGGGCAAGTACCATGATCATCTGACGACCCTCTACCCTATGTGGGAAAGATTCGCAGTTGGCAATGTCTTCTAAATCAGCGCGAACGCGTTTCAGTTGTTCAATGCCAATCTCTTGGTGTGCCATTTCACGTCCACGAAAACGTATTGTTACTTTGGCCTTGTCTCCCGCTTCTAAAAAGCGACGCAGGTTGCGCAGTTTTACCTGGTAATCGCCTTCATCAGTGCCAGGGCGAAATTTAATCTCCTTGACCTGAATTTGCTTCTGTTTTTTCTTTTGCTCTTTAAGTGTTTTGCTTTTTTCAAACAAAAACTTACCGTAATCCATTACTTTACATACTGGCGGCTCAGCATTAGGGCTAATTTCAACCAAATCTAAACTTGCTTGTTCAGCAATATCCATGGCTTCACTGATAGACACTACACCTAACGGTTCACCCTCTTTTCCTACCAAACGTACTTCATTTAAAGTAATTTCTTCGTTTATCCGAGCTTTGTTCGAATCTTTAGCCTTCATGTTAGCGCTTTTAATATGTGGTTCCTCCGCAAAATTAATCAGATATGTTTGCTGTCAACTTCCGACATGGCTTTATCGATAAATGCCTGTATAGACATTTTTCCGAGGTCATCACCCTTACGCGAACGTACAGCAATTTCCCCACTTTCCATCTCTTTATCGCCAACAACAAGCAAATATGGGACACGCTTTAGCGTGTGCTCGCGGATCTTAAAGCCTATCTTCTCATTTCTCAAGTCCGACTTGACTCTAATTCCACTTTCTTTTAGCTTTTTCACTACTTTATTCGAATAATCGGCCTGTTTATCGGTAATATTCATCACAATCGCCTGAGTCGGCGCTAACCAAAGTGGAAACAGGCCAGAATATTCTTCAATTAAGATACCGATAAAACGTTCCAAAGAACCTAAAATGGCTCTGTGGATCATAACGGGTACTTTACGTTCCCCATCCTCAGCAACATAAGTTGAACCTAGACGTCCAGGCATAGAAAAATCGAGTTGCACGGTGCCACATTGCCAAGCTCGGTCTAAACAATCATGTAAAGTGAATTCAATTTTCGGGCCATAAAAAGCGCCTTCACCTGGCAAGTACTGAAAGTCGATACCTTTAGATGTTAGTGCTTCTGCTAATTCTTTTTCAGCTTTGTCCCAGACCTCGTCACTTCCCACACGTTTTTCAGGGCGGGTAGAGAGTTTCACCGAAATACTCTCAAACCCAAATATTTTGTAGATTTCGTAGACAGAATCAATACAACCGCCCACTTCAGCTAATACTTGTTCTTCTGTACAAAAAATGTGTGCATCGTCTTGCGTAAATCCACGTACACGCATCAACCCATGTAATGCACCCGATGGTTCATTTCTATGACAGCAGCCAAACTCAGCCATACGAAGTGGTAAGTCACGATAAGATTTTAAACCTTGGTTAAAAATCTGCACATGGCCCGGGCAGTTCATAGGCTTAATCGCATACTCGCGTTTTTCTGAAGTAGTGGTGAACATGTTTTCAGCATATTTATCCCAATGACCAGACTTTTCCCATAGGCTTCTGTCCATCATCAACGGTGCTTTGACTTCTTGATAATCATATTCCCGTAATTTTCCGCGGATAAACTTTTCAAGTTCGGTGTAAATACTCCAACCATCGTTATGCCAAAACACCATACCTGGGGCTTCTTCTTGCCAATGGAATAAATCTAAGGCTTTACCAATTTTACGGTGATCACGTTTTTCCGCTTCTTCCAATCTATTCAAGTAAGCTTTTAATTGCTTCTTATCAGCCCAGGCGGTGCCATAAACCCGTTGCAACATTTTGTTGTCGCTATCGCCGCGCCAATACGCACCCGCTACTTTCATTAATTTAAAATGCTGGCAAAAACGCATGTTTGGCACGTGAGGGCCACGGCACATGTCTATGTATTCTTGGTGATGATACAAACCTGGCTTATCGTCTTTAGCAATGTTGTCGTCAAGGATCTGGACTTTGTAAGACTCACCTCGAGCTTCAAAGGCGTCTCGTGCTTCTTGCCAAGACACGACTTTTTTCACGACGTCATAATTGGTTTTTGCCAATTCCAACATGCGCTTTTCAATTTTGACTAAGTCCTCATCATTCAATGAGTGCTCCATGTCAATATCGTAATAAAATCCGTTATCGATAGTGGGACCAATTGCCATTTTCACATCTGGATAAAGTTGCTTAATGGCGTGACCGATTAAGTGGGCACAGGAGTGACGGATGATTTCTAATCCATCGTCATCCTTGGCGGTGATAATTTGCAACTTAGCATCGTGCTCGATTAAGTCGTGTGCATCAACGCGAACACCATCCACTTTGCCCGCTATGGTGGCTTTAGCTAAGCCAGGGCCAATATCACTGGCTACATCAAATACAGAGACGGCATTTTCAAATTGGCGTTGGCTGCCATCGGGGAGAGTAATTACGGGCATATCGAAATCCTTATGCAGTGGTGACACCTACCAAGCGCCACATGCGAATGTTGGGAGTCGGTTTTAATTCAAACCGATTGATAAAAATAAAAAACACCCAAAAAAGGGTGCTTTGAAAAAAGATGCTCTGTTACCATCAGAACAATTTCACGTATTATAACGAGATAAGGATTAGTGATGCAATGTAAAGCAATAAAAACTGCTATTTGTTTCTTGGGTCTAATAACAATACTAAACACAAAACTTAGTTGGGCGGACAATTGGAAACTGGAAAAACAAAAAAACAATGTCAGTATCTACAGTAAACAAACCGACTCTGGCTACAAAGAGATATTGGTTAAAACCACTGTCGAAACTAATCCACATACCTTAATCGCCTTACTGGCTGATGTGTCGTTTTCTTCTAAATGGATTGATAACTGCCTCGAAGTAAAAATACTGAATGAAGCCTCACCATCAGAACGCTTGATCCATACTTTTTTTGCAGCGCCTTGGCCAGTAAAAGATCGCGATATGGTGACTTTATCTACCACCACATTCACTAACAATACCTTTCAAATTACAATATCTGACAGAAACGATGCAACACCTCACCATCCAAAGTATGTGCGCATGCAAAACATGCATGGATTATGGGAAGCCAATGCACTAGAAAATGGAAAAAGCGAAATCACTTACACAGGGGGTGGCAATCCAGGTGGCAAACTACCCACCTTTATTGCTAATAAAGAAATGATTAGTTCTATGTTTAAAACATTTCAAAATTTAAAAAAGGTCATTTTATTAGATGAGTACCAGCCAATCGATACTCAAGCCTCATTAAATTAACAAATAATAACTATCCTTAATGATATTCACCATAGGACAAACTCCGTTTTTAAATATGTTACATCACTATTTTAAGTGAGATTTTAAGTGAGATATTAATAAGTATTAGCCCTTGCCACTTCCATGATTTCGCCTAGGCAAGGGTGCTATCAACATACCCAGTAATTTAAGGTAATGAGAGGTAATGAGAGCCAACGCATACCTCACCGGTCAGAGTTAATTACTTTAAAACCCACCTTAAATTAAGCGCCCATGTTGAGGTGGTATGTATGTATGTACACCACAAATTGATATAAAAACTCACTCTTTATAACTTAATCATCCATTCAAGTTGGCCAGTTACACCATAATTAGGCAATCACCTAACCAATCAGGCCTGCACATGTGGCACTTTATTAGTGAACAAATCAGTGAGTGTATTCAACAAGATTTCATCTGTGACGACATTCGTGAAGTCAAGGCTGGCGAGAGTCACAAAGCCTACAAAATATCAGACGGGAAACAGCGTTTTTTTGTCAAAATCAATGAAAAAATACATAGACCTAATTTTGAAGCGGAAGCGGAAGGTTTAAAACACTTTAGAAACACCCATCTATTTAAAGTACCCAAAATTATTTGTACCGGTGTGGTGTCAGATCATAGTTTTTTAGTCTTAGAACATATCACTATGACCCAAGGTGATGACCAAAATTGGTTTCACTTTGGGCAAAAATTAGCAGAACTTCATAAGACACACACCCAAGAAATGTATGGTTGGCAACAAGATAATTTTGTTGGACTAACGCCACAACCTAATCTTTGGCAAAAAAAATGGTGTTATTTTTTTGCTGAGCAACGTATTGGGTTTATGCTGCAATTGTTAACTGAAAAAGGTCATATTTCAGTCAATATCGATGCTGTAGTAGAAGCAATCAAAAACTTACTCTTAGGACATAAGCCAACAGCATCGATGTTACATGGTGATCTTTGGCAAGGCAACACCGGTTTTTTTAACCATCAGCCGGTATTGTTCGACCCAGCCCTTTATTTTGGTGATCGCGAGACAGATTTAGCCATGTCAGAATTATTTAGTCGATTTCCTGAAAGCTTCTATCAGGGCTATGAAGACGTTTGGCCACTTGAAGCTAACTATCAATACCGTAAGCCGATTTATCAGCTTTACCATGTATTGAACCATGCATTACTTTTTGGTGGTCATTATTTAGATAGCGCTAAACTCACTCTTAAAAACTTGGATATCTAGATTTCATTGGACAAATGTGAGGGTCGATTGATTTTTCCTATTCAGCTCCCTGTTCTTTAACATCGTTCAGAGATACTCTTAGCATTTAAAAGCTTAAGTTTGAGTAAAATGGAAAACAACGTCACCCTCATCACAGGTAGTGCCAAAAGAATCGGCGCGCATACAGCAAAATACCTACATTCTTTTGGTTCAAACATCGTGGTTCATTGCAATGAGTCGAGATTAGAAGCCGAAAAACTATGCCTGGAGCTCAACCACATCAGAGCCAAGTCAGCGATGTTAGTGCAAGGTGATTTATCCAATTTATCGAGCGTTGAGCGCATAGGTCAACAAGCCATCGATTCATTTGGTCGTTTAGATGTGTTAATTAATAATGCCTCATCATTTTATCCCACTCCCGTTGGTACTATCACAACAACAGACTGGCAAAGCCTGGTGGGCAGTAATATGCAAGGGCCATTATTTTTATCTCAATACTGTGCACCCGCATTAGCTCAAAATACCGGTGCCATCATTAATATGGTAGATATCCATGCTGCAAGACCCTTAAAAGATCACACGCTTTATTGCATGGCCAAATCAGCGCTAGTCACCATGACCCAATCTTTGGCACTAGAATTAGCACCTGACATACGTGTTAATGGTGTTGCTCCAGGTGCAATATTATGGCCTGAGATGCAAATGAATCAAGATGATAAACAACAAATTCTTAATCAAGTGCCCGCGCAGCGACTCGGTACCATGCAAGATATTGCGCATACCATTAAGTTCTTAATTGAAGCCTCGTATGTGTCAGGACAAATTATTGCAGTTGATGGAGGACGCAGTATCTCTTCCTATACAAAAGGGTAACGGTGCGTCACCACTCTTTGATCCTGTTTATGATGGTGTTAGTTATAGGCTGTGACAGCAGCCACTCACTGCAAAACCATTTACAAGATTATCAACAGCGTATGGCGAACGTATTGGAGGTCGAAAGCCCAGACAACCTGACCATTAGTTTGCCTCCCTACCCGGCGCTTAGAGAATTAAAACTAGATATTCCAGCCACCACAATCAAACTTTTTGAGTTTTACACTCTTCAACATTGTGAATTGTATTCTCTGATTGCCGAGCGCAATACTTCCCTTGGTAATCTCCAATTACCCTCAACTCGTTATTTATACGAAAGACATTTACTCGATGCGTTGCGGCAATGTCTTATGGACACCACAGACACAAAATTACGAGAGAAGTTAACCAGTTGGGAACAAACAAAAACACAGCAGATATCGATGGTGTGGGCAGACTTAATCCAACTTAGTAGTGAATTAAAACAAGGATTCAGTGCCAATTTTGGCTTAATAAAAGGCAACGAAAAAGACGGCTTGAGCCTGTCCAAAGTAGCATTAAATTACCTCGTTCAAATTGACAAAAACAAGCACGTTAATAGTGCAGAGCTAGAGCAGCATTTACAACACTTGATGAACAATCCGCTACCCGCTAAATTATGGTTAAGCCAGCTCACATTAACCAAACACATACATCAATCAACCGCATGGCTTATACAACACAAAGACCAGCTTAAATGTGCAACTAAGGAGTCAAAGAAAAAAGTGGATTATTTGACTAACGTTTTTCAACAGTTTTTCATCGAAAAAATTCAACCTATTGCCAGTCAAATGAATCACTACCAATACCAACTCAGTCCAATTTTAGAAAACATGGTGGTCCATCCAAAATTATCCCCCAGCTTTAAGCACTTCATCAATCAACTCAATCAACAAGGCTTTGAAAATTATCAAATGGCTATGCAGCAACATATACATTTTTGGCAAAGTTTGTTTAAACGCTGCAATATCAAGCCAGGTAAACGCTAATTCGTACGATTGCTGTGCAAACAAACCAATATAACTAAAAAAGGGCTTGCAGATAAATAGCCTCGTCGTTATTATACGCGCCACTTCAACGCACAGTATTTGCCGCGAAGTTGTCAATCAATACAACCGTAGCTCAGCTGGTTAGAGCACTACCTTGACATGGTAGGGGTCGGTGGTTCGAGTCCACTCGGTTGTACCAATTCTAAAGAGCTTCAGTCCGATTCAAAAATAAATCACACTTATTTTTTAAATCTGCAAACAAAACGCAAACATTAATCAAATTACCCCTGTTTGCATGCAAACATCCATCTATTGATAAGCTAAGTTTGGAATTTTTATCGCCATACGCTACATTCAGACTGTTCACATACATACTACTTTTTAGATAAAAGGATTTACGATGAATGTCAGCTTAAAAAAAGCGTTCTCAATAATTGCATTTACTTCTTTGATGCTCACAGTGAGCATTTACGTTGGGTATTCTATGTTTCACCACTATAAGTTCGATCACTGCGTGTCTTTGAAAGCTGCATCTGGAGATGAATTCCAGCTTCAACATTACCCAGAGAAGCATAAGCTCGAATGTCTTGAAATGGTGAATTAGTCTGTAATATTCGCAACTGCATTCAATGCCGAAGCTTCAAAATTATCCCCCTTTGAAAAAACTATAGAGCAACTCTATGACCCTCTCTGTCAGACTACCTGTCGCGCTCATAATTTAATCAATTAAATTATGTAGAGAGCGTGAGATCACAATGAAACAATATTCATTAGAAAGAAAAGAGGCTGCACTTAAGAAAATGATGCCGCCCAATAACATGTCGATTAATCAGTTATCTTTAGATATGGGGATTACTGAGTCAACCTTGTACAATTGGCGCAAACAAGCCACTAATAAGGGGCAGCTAGTGCCTGGTGAAGGAAATAATGCTGAACAATGGTCTTCAGCTAATAAATTTGCAGTGGTATTAGAGACTGCGTCTTTGAATGAAGCTGAGTTAGCCCAATATTGTCGTAAAAAGGGACTCTATAGCGAACAAATTGCGATGTGAAAAAGCGCTTGTGTTGATGCTAATGCCAATGTAAAAGAGCATGAAAAATTAGCTAAGGTCGAAGCAAGAAAAGATAAAAATCAAATCTCATCATTAGAAAAAGAATTACGTAGGAAAGACAAAGCGCTGGCTGAAACTGCAGCCTTGTTGGTATTAAGAAAAAAAGCAAATGCGATCTGGGGGGAAGCCGAGGACGAATGATCCTTGACTCAGATCGCTTGTGCGCCGTCGATTTAATTAGTGAAGCAGTCTTGGCTGGTGCAGCCAAATTTAAAGCCTGCATTGAACTTGAAATAAGTGTGCGAACCTATCAGCGCTGGGTTGCCTGTGGCGGTATCAGAACGGATGGAAGGCCTCAGGCCATTCATCCAGAGCCTAAGAATAAACTGTCACCGGCAGAGCGAGTGCATGTACTTGAGACAGTTAATAGTAGTGAATTTAAGAGTATACCGCCGAGCCAAATCATTCCAGCCTTGGCTGATGAGGGTATTTATATTGCGTCTGAGTTGACATGTTATCGCATTCTTCATACCGAAAAATTGCAAAACAAGCGGGGGCGTAGTCAAGTCAATGGAGCAAAACAACCGACTATCCATACTGCCAATGGGCCAAATCAGGTGTGGTGTTGGGACATTACCTGGTTACCCGGCCCTGCTAAAGGGATCTATTATTACCTATATTTAATACTGGATATATACAGTCGAAAGATCGTTGGATGGGAGATCCATGAAGATGAATCAGCGCAAAATGCAGCGAAATTGATCCGAAAAGCGCATTTACGAGAAGAGGTTCAAGACAAACCACTTGTGCTTCATTCGGATAATGGCAGCCCAATGAAAGGCTCGTCAATGCTTGAAGCGTTATACCAATTAGGCGTTGCCACGTCTTTTAGTCGTCCACGTGTTAGCAATGATAATGCGTATGCAGAGTCTATATTCAAAACATGCAAATACCGGCCTGACTATCCTTACAAGGGGTTTGAAAGCATAGAAAAAGCACGAGACTGGGTGTTGAAGTTTAGCCATTGGTACAATTTCAATCATAAACACAGTGGTATCAAGTTCATTACACCACATCAACGGCATTCTGGACTGGCAGACAGGTTATTGGACAATAGAAAAGCAGTTTAGCAACGTGCAAAAGAACGAAACCCTAACCGTTGGCGAGGTGATATTCGTAACTGGGATCTACCTGAAGAAGTACACTTAAATCCGGCACGAAATAGCGTTAAAGTTGAAGGTGTAAAGTAATGTGATCGCGACAACTAGTTTGACAAACTCCGTTGTGATGATTCATAGTTCAATTTCCTGTTAGGTTAGCTATACGGCATCTTTTTATGCTTGGCATATAGATAAACAGCACTAGGAGGGTTGAATTAACAATTGGTGTGGAATATTTTTAATATTCGATTGGAAGCCCAAATAATAAAGGTTCGAATGGCGCTGCCTGCTGGCCCTTTAATAATTTTCTAAAGAATTTCATGGCGGCTTTTTTGTTCCTATTTTCATGAACAAAAATGTCCAGCTCGTTGCCATTTTGATCGACTGATCTTCCCCCAATTTTATAGACACTTAGCTTGCCTGTGAATACATGATTTCATATATATCTGGAGACACATGGCCAAGATGGCTATGCAGCCGAGTTCGATTGTAAAACACTTCTATGTAATCAAACAAATCTGCTTTGGCTTCACTTCGGGTTGCGTACACTTTTCGCTTTACACGTTCAGTCTTAATAGAGTGGAAAAAACTTTCTGCAACAGCATTATCTAGACAATGTCCTCGTCTGCTCATACTCGGAGTCAGATTAT
>Ga0206127_1000926_pt1 | contig 33558 bp, 36 predicted proteins | sample Helgoland_Spring_6_FD_148646 | JGI IMG/M metagenome (GOLD analysis project Ga0206127, IMG submission 148646) | Pelagic subsurface seawater microbial communities from Kabeltonne, Helgoland, North Sea - Helgoland_Spring_Bloom_20160419_1 | ecosystem: Environmental > Aquatic > Marine > Epipelagic ...
GCTTGCACCTTTAATCTCGTAGTGCGTTGACCAAAAAGTCAGTGCATTGAAAAGTGCCCACATGCTGCCACCTAACTTGTGCTTTTCATCTAGCCAAAAGTCGGCTAAATCGGAGCGTAGTGAGTCAGATTCACCTGCTAACTTGTTGATGACGGCTTGTGCTTGTAAGTTGCTGCATGGTGTATTTGCCCAGTGTTTCCACTGTTCGCCTACTTGGAAGAAGTTGTTGAGGGTGGACGCCATTCGATTGGTAATCTCAGGCGAGCTGAACCCGCTAGAGTGGCGACTTGTGTAGTTTCCGATACTGTCACCTATAATCATGCCGTTTGCGCATACAATGCGGTAACCGCCCATACATATGCGTAGATTCGTGCTGCCGTCGTAGGAATTGATGACATTTACGCGCAGTTGAGTGACATCACCGTCGTTAATCTTTATTTCATGCGCCGGGAACACGTACGAACGTATCGTTCTCCCCCCGGCGTAGGCGGTTTGGTCTACGACACGCATTCCATCGGTGTCTAAGCCTTCAGTTTTGCGTAATATTTTGTCAACGGATCCGAACACATCCTCATTCTTGATTAGTGTGTAGCGACTACCGTGTACTTTGAGAATTTTGTTGGTGTCTTTGCGGACAACTGCTTGGAATCCGCAATCTTTAATACCCGTTAAGCTTTCTAGAGGAACCATCTCCACTGGGAAGAAAATGTCTGCTATTTCTTTAGGCGCTGTGGCTCTGAAATCTCGTTCAACTGCCAAATTACCTACATCTGTTACCGCACTCTTAATGATGGGCGGCTTATTAAAGGCTAATATATTTGTCATGGGTTTTTTCCTATTGGTTAATGCGTGCTTGGGTATCCAAACACTTTTGTAATGCTTGCTTCGGTGTGGTTTTGTACTCTCCTCGGTACACCTCAGTGCCATCTATCTCTAGAATTGGCAGGTAACCAAGGCTGGGCACATGGCGGATAATAATGTCGGTCATAATCTTTGCTCCGATTCGCCGAGGTCACATACTGGACAGTCGAGGTGGTCGACCGCTAGCTGTGTGCCATCGGGTAAGGTTGAATTAGTTTGCTTTAGGCTAGGGCGTAAGAAGCTTTTGCACTTTAAACACTTTCTGTTGTTGGTTTCCTCGCGGTCACCAGCGCCGTATGTCGGGTCTTCATTCACAAACACGATGTGCTTGTGCATACTTTCTTCTATGCGGTGTTGTACATGTTTTTGCGCTTTTTTAAGGCTGCTAAAAACCATGGGTTTACCTGATTCTATTAATGCTTGTGTTTCTTGTCCTTCGATGTCCAACAACACAACTGTTGGTTTATTTGCTGCGTAGTGATTTGGTCTCATTGATTGTCCTCTTTTAGTTTCTTTATTTTTTGTGTGGATTTTTGAAGCTGGGCGCACAACATCTCACTTAGTTTGCCGTACATATCAAGGCGATTCTCTAGCCACTTTATTCTCCCTTCCATCCATTTTATTCTTTCGTTACTTACTGTACTCACGGGCATAACCTCCTTCATTCGCTAGTGGTATGTCTTCGCCCCATGGCGGCGGCTTAGACATGCAGGACTGCATCTCTTGGAATGCATAATCTGCATCGGTGAACTTAACAGCTGCTAAAATTTCATCGTGAACACTGCCCATCACCCAACCGTAATCCTCGCGTTGGAGTGTATTTTCTACTTGTACAATCTGCTCGGCCATCACATCGCGAGCTGTGGCTTGTGCTAAATTCTCTATGAGTAAGCCATGCCACATACCTTTGGGTACCGCGTTGCCGAAACGGTCTGTCTTGTCTGAGTCGAAAATGGCACGCTGCTGGTACCCATTTTGTGTCTCGGAGCCTTCATACCTCGCATTGGGGTATTTTAGGAATCGACCGCTTGGCAGCTCGATGGAATCTTTGCGGGCAATAAACGAACCGTTTGGACCAAATGCCAGCTCGCCACCCATTACTATGATCCCCTCTACGTTGTTGGACAGGAATCTCCACATCTTGACGACCATCGGATGCTTCTGCTCATATGCGTGCTTTACTTTTTTACAGTAGTCATCGTCTTTGAACATCGGGGCCATACCCAGTGCACCGCTGGCTAGATAGTCTCGGAAGCCAGACCAGCCCATAGCGAAACCTAGACCTAATCCCATTACTTTACCCATCTGGCGCTCGTCTTTGTCAGCAGATTTAGTCAATGCTCTGCCAAACAAAGGGGACGCAACATCGCAGTAATAGTCATACTTGAGAGGGTCTTTTGGGTTCATATGGTCGGTGGAAGCCATCTGGTCTAAGATGTCCTGCTGCCCACAAATCCACATGTTGACGCGTACTTCAATATTCGATAAATCGCATACTGCAATCTGATGACCTGGAGGGGCTAACATTGACAAACGGTGCTTGCCTCCTCGGGTGTTGTTCTGCTGATTAACTTTTTGTCCACCTGACCATCGGCCAGTCTGCTTGGCGCCAAAATAGTTAAGGAAGAAAGGCATATCGGCCTGTTCGAAACCTTCGTCGTGGAACTTATCTGCGACATCTATCATTCTTGTTGCCCTAGACGCAGATATGGTCGATTTCACCGTGTCCCTTGCTTTGAATATCGCAGCAAGCTGAGGGTGCTTAATCTGTGCTTTTATGTATGGAGGGTCGTTCTTGCCAAGGGCGGGTGCTAGCAGCCCTGTTGTAGGTGATACTTTTAGCGGCACCTCCATTCCTAATTTCTCCAGTAATTCAGCGTACTGGGGATTGGACGAGAATGTTTTATCAGTACACGTAAGGCCGTACATGTCAGCCACTTCTTTTGCTGCGGCTAATACCCGCTTCTTTTTCAGCTCCTCATCGGTAAGTACTTCCTCCAACAGCTCGCGTGCAATCATGAACTGGGGCTCTACCGCTCCGCGTGCATTGATGTGTATTAAGACCAGCTCGTGCTGGAGTTTCAGCGAAACAATGTCAGGCACGTACTTCAGGAATAGATTGCGACATAAATTCACATCCTGAATGCAATATTTTTCGAGTGCTTGGTGCTGCTCGGATGTGATGTATGGGTATGAAACACCGTCTACATCGGCTAGTTCTTCGCCACCTTTGTTTAAGCTCTCATCATTAGGCCACATATCCAACGCCGCTGCTTTCAATGACGATGAACGGTCGCTGTGGAGTAGGGTGCGCATCATCTTGGTACAGAAATATGCATCCCAATTTAGGCGCTGCGTCCAGTTGGATATAGAGGCATCAAACTGGACGTTGTGAGCGACAACACCTATACGTTCGCCCTGTTCTCGGCGTGCTTTGTACTCGTCGATTAGTGCTTGGACTTCATCAGCCTCGTGCACATACTCAACTGGTGACATGTCCTCCGCCACGCCTAATCCCGTGACATGGAATCGGCCTTGGGGGTCTAAAATATACTCAGCGTACGTCTTGGATTTTAGTGAAAAGCTTTTTGTCGCTATGTCAGCTTTTGATTTGTAGAACGTCTCGTAATCTAAGAAGACCAAGGTGTCGAGGCCAAACATCTTCTTGATATAAGCAATTGTCGTCTCGTTTAGGTTCATTTTATGCTGCCAATATTTGATCAATGGATACGCCGTGGTACTCGACGAAATTATCATTTGGTACAAACTGTTCTAGCTCTGGAGATTGCGCCAACAAATCTTTGAGTGACGTGAATCCACCTAGATAGGTGAGAAGCTTGTCAATTTGCGTAGCGGAAAAGTCATTTAACGCTCGCTCTCTGCAAACGATGTTGACTATCTTGTTGTATAAGGCTCCGCCAAATACAGGGTTGATGAATTTATCAGCGCCGTGTTTCATGATGTCAGGCATACATCTGGGCGTGTGCAATGAGAATAGAAACGGCTCGTCACTAAACTCATCTATCGTTATTGCGTGGAACACCGGGAGTAGACCGGGCTTTGCGTCTGGGTCATCATGGAATGTGTAATCCATTTTTAAGACGTCAATGATTTGGTTAGTCGCTTCTTCGCGGTCTAACTCTAATAAGATGAACTCTTTTATATTGTTTTCTTCTACTACTGCTTTTGCGATGGTATCGCGCAGCGCTTGGGACATACGTGTGCCTTTTTTGAGTGTTTTCACGGGGTTCTCCTTCATGTATTGTTGGATTCTTTGTTCGTTATAGTGGCTCATAATAATCTCTATATTAGTAACTGTTAAACCTAGGCGACAGAACGTACCGCTGCATAGTGACGCTCGGCTCTTGCGCTTATTCTTAAACGCCCTATTATTGTTTGCATAGCTCGGCGTTCTACACCATAGTGCTTTCCTACTTCTGCTACAGTTTTTGTTTGCAGCATTTCTCTTATTAATTTTTTCTCAGGCAACCAGTCACGCTGTTGTTTTCTTGGTGCGTGCTGAACGATGTTGGCTCGTTTTAAACGTTGGTACATGGTTGATGATGAAACGTCTTCTGCATCTGCCAGCATTTTGACGGTGCAGCCTTGGGCCATCATGTAAATTAACCGCTCTTTTACTTTGGGTAGCATGGGTTTAGGTGATGCCATTGTTTTTCTCCTGTGGATTGTAGGGGTTGAATGCGCCTAGATTGGTTAACACATCGAATGCTTCGCACTCCTGCCATACTTTGGCAAACGGTGTGCCGATCCAGCCGTAGTTAACCAGGTGTTTTTTGTTGAAATTTTTTCCTAGAGCTGCGTGTTTTTCGTTTAGTATGTCAACCAGCTCTGATTGCAGGCATTCTTTGTCGACTTGAATTTCTTCAGCCTTCATGTATTTCTGATTATTACTGTCTATACCTAGAACAGCGATTAAAACCGACCATTTGTGTCGCAGTGTCGAAAGCCGCGTAGCAGTTAGTATCGATGGGTCTGTTACTTTGTGAGTGCGTAAATCAACCATTCTGCAACCATCGCTGCCAGTTACAAAACCAACTGCTGAGTTCTTTAGTGCTAGCTTTGCTTCAAGGTACAAATTTTTGTTGGGGTTATATTTTTTTGTCCTTTTCACTTTTGCTCCTTTTGCGGCTCAGGTAATGGCATCCAGTGGGTTACACCGTTAAATAACATGCCCATAGGTTCGTCTAGGATTTTTCCTTTGTGGGGGTATCCTACACCTACGTTACCACCGTAAAAGTCAACAATAACTATGGCGTGTTCTGCGCTAGGCATTTCATCATCAACACTAATCCATTGATTCTCAAGCTCTACAATGCGTTCACGTAATGCAGTGATGATTAACCTATCAGCCTTGTGCGCCATATCTAACCTTGCTCTTTCTTTGCTCATTCGCCTTGCTCCTTAGTATCTAGTACCCAACCTTCTCTATAATCAAAATAAACTACTACTTCTTGATAGCGGTATGTATCTTGAACTTCAGTGGGTGCTGGCGGTACTACAAACTTGTACCGTGATTCTCTTTCCTCCCGAAAACTCCTTATGCCTACGTTTTGTCTTACTGTTTCTAGTATTTCATTTAAAAGGTTTAAAGGTATTTTCATTCGCCTTGCTCCTTACCCTGCGTTAAATGAAGAGCATATAACTGAGCGTTGTGTTTTTTCTGAAGCTGCTCCAATGAGCTCTACTTTTACGTCACTTGCGTAAACAACCCAACACCCCATACTAAAGTTATGTGTTTTCCTATCCAATCGGTCTGATTTAATCCCGTTTGGGTGCATCACACGCGCTTTCTCTTCATCTGGTGCTGCTACGATTGCTGAGTCATAAGTGTCCCAGTCGGTGTTTACTGATTGGCTTATTCTATATAAATTCATTCGTCTTGCTCTTATTGTGTTGGTGCCTTACATCTCTGGCTTTAAGGCCATTTCTGTACAGCATATTTGCAAATTGTTGGTAATCTAAACCCATGTCTTTTGCCATCTGGCGGATAGGGACTTTACGTATCATGGCTTCGATGGCCAATGGCTCTAACTGTTTGAAGTGGTAGTAACCGTACTTCTTCATTTGTTGCACTCCAGACAAGTTGCGGTTGTGAAAATACCATCTTCATCACAGTCATAATCTAGGGTTAACTCTTCCCCGCAATCTTCGCATTCAGGCGGCTGCGTATAGAATGGACTGCGAGGGTCAGTTGCATCGGTAGGCAGCCCTACGGGATAGTTCATGCTAATCTATCTCAGCTAGGTAGCCGTGGCAGCGCAACATCTTGGTGATGCGCTCTCGCTTGCATCTGAACTCAATAGCTAAACGCTCTATCGTCCATAAATCTTTACTGAACAATTTAATGCAGCGGGCTTTATCTTTGTATTCCCACTGGTTACGTTTTCGTGTGGTGTTGTTGAAGTAGATAGTCATTTACACTCCTCCAAATAAGGTGACGGCTAATACGAAGAAAATGGTTAACGCAATTGCCGCTAACAGCTCACCTAACCAAAAGGCTGGCGGTTTTGGATTTCGTTTGATGGGGCGGTACTCCATGTCTTTATTCATTTTATTTTTCATGCTGCTTTCTCCGTGAAATCTTTCAGTGTGGGCAGAGGGTCTACTAACTCTTTGTAGAGTTTTAATACTTCTCTTGAGAGGGGAGGCCACAGTGATGCAACAAGCAAACTGTTCTTAGTGAGTACTAAGTGTCCTATCTTATCCATATCTAGTTCGTCTAAACTGTCGAACGATATTGATATTCCAGAATGGTAATTATGCTCAACTCGAAGCCAAAAACATGACTCGCTTTTTTCTACGACGATTTGTGTAAGCTTTGATGCTGTGTAAATGCGCTCTTTCATGGGTATATTCCTATTAAGATTATGGAAGTGCATACGCAGATGTATGCGATTACTACAATAGTTTTGTAAGGGTCGAATCCTGTTTTCTTTGCCATCGCTAGACCTATTTTTTGCTTGTTAAGTAGTAACGAGAGGGGTATCTATAGTAGTAACTGTTAATAATATAGTCAATAACAGTTACTACTATTACTGGTACTACCACCAAGCTGTGTGGTTAAAACGGTATGCTGTCTTCATCGAAGTCATCGAACTTGACGGCATCCATATCCGCAACGGGCGGCGGGGTGTTTATCTTATGCACATTGGTGGGTGTGCTCGTTTTAAAAGTATTCGCCTTACTGAAGTTCGGTATGGGAGACTCACCCGTCTTTGAGATGTACATACATACAGTCTCTTCGATTAAGTCATCAGGGCCAGTGATGGACATTACTGACAGAGACTGGATTAAGTCCCAGTACTTTGCTTCCCACATTAATTGACCTTTGGTCTTTTGATGTTCTGGGGTTTTTGCGGGTGCCATGTGAAAATTGATGTGGTAATACTGATTTACGCGCCGCCCATCATGGCTTCGCTTCACTTGAAAACTGACGAACGGATTGCCCCGTGTGTTCAGTTTAGCCGCCGTTATCTCGACCAGATAATGACCTTTGTCGAAATACGGACCGTCATTTTGACCTGACTGCGGCTTAGTCGGCGCCCATGGATTGGGAACTACGGGTAGCTCAATTTCTACGTTTTCTACTTTTTTTGCTGCTGCTTTAGACATGTATATCTCTCTTTTTTAGGTTGGTTTTTGGGTGGGTTTCCGGGTGATTCCGGGTGATTGGTTAATAAATGTACAAAGTGTCGGGGAATATTAAATGTGTGTCGGGGATTGTTAAAAAAAGCCCGACATTTTGAAATGCTCTGTACGTACTACGAGAGCGTTGATACAAGAAGTCAATGCCTACATAGATGCTTTTGTTGAGTCATCGACGTAACGCCCGACCTACGTGCGCTGCGGAGCAGCGCGTGTCTCTTTGTCAGACTTGTCGGGGTATTTACTCTATATTCCTAATAGGAAATAAAAACGTATATAAATATATTTAACGTTTTAACGTTTTGTATATATGTATATGGTGGGAAATTCCCCGACTTCTTTGACAAGTCCGACAATTTGGGCTGTAGGCCACGTAGATAAAGGGAATGTTGGAAATAATAATGCCCGACATTTCGGGAATAATGCCCGACACACCCTAAATATTCCCCGACACATCTCGCTGCAACTACTAGAGGTCGATTAATATGTGAACAAATGTATACGTTGAACTACATTTACTGTCACTGGTCGTACCAGATAAAGGGCTGTTTTTTGCCTGTTATTGGGTGGTCGTACCAGTTTTGCTAAAAAAATGGAGGGCTGGCTGTTTCTAGCCCCATCCCTCTAGGGGTGTTGGGTCGTAAAAGTGCTGTCCTGCATGTGCAACACGCGTCAGTTTTAGCGAATCTGAGACTGGTTGTCCCGCGATTTGCTCTCTCGAGACATAATCTGATGTCTCCGGTGTGTGCACTTCAATTAAAACTCCGTCATCTTCGACGTAATAGTGGGGCAATGCTACCCTTAGGTACTTTACTTGTTCATTAATCTGTTCCGTGGTGAGTATTTCGCGCCCACCATCGATGATGACTTCCCAATCTTGTGGGAACGCGTTTAACGCGTCCGTTAGGCTAACTAGAATGTTCTTTGTTGCTGTACAGCTGGCGATGCTATTCATAATAATACTCCTGTTTTATTTAGTTTACTGCCCTATATGTCAGGGCAATACATTGGCGTAAAGCCTATGTGCTTGAACACATTGACTTTACGAACACTGCCATCAGGCATGTGCTGCTCCTCTGATACTCTGTCAGAGCAAGCGAATACCATCCTGTAAATAGGTGCCCACTGGGTAAGAGCTGCCATGAGGTATGGTGCTCCTCCTACCATGAACTGAACTTCTCCAGTCAAATCTGGGTCGTGTTCGTCCATCAGTCCAGCCATTAGCTGAACTGCTTTACCTACATCCGAGGATGTAGGTACACCCTCGAAATTGAGGGCCTCCAACAAAGTTGTTTTATAAATTTCGTTCAACTCTACTACACCAGCTTTAAGCTGGTCTGCAGACGCTACGTGCTGTGTCATATTGAATGTAATCATAATAATACTCCTGCCACTTTTGTGGACTTGTTTATTGTTTATTGTTTATGGTAGTCGGTAGATCTCTGCCTACCGACTTAAAAAGCTTTTGATAGTTCTAACTTAATTAAACTGTCTCACCTAGCCCCCACAAAAAATGCGACATGATGATTAGGATAGCCTAACCCTTGTGTCGCGTGGGGTGGAGGTGGACAAAGTTTATGTTGTGTCATGCAATCTACTTTGACACTTGACACCCATGACAGAGGCAGAACATGCGCGAGCGAATGCGAGTGCATGTTCTTCCAGCAAGCTTGCGACTGTCATTGGTGTCGATTGTTGACGTTAAGTGGAATGTCACATAATGAAACCTTTTCCACATCCAACACACAAGCGACAACACACACACACACACACACACACGCACACATACACACCCTCCCTCCCTCCCTCCCTCCCTCCCTCCCTCCCTCCTTTTTATCTCGCGGCTCGCTCTAGGGTTGTTTCGGTGGTAGGGGTGATGCGGTGCTTGCTTTAAAATAAGCGTCACGGTACAGACTTCTGCGCCCTGCCCAATATTAATGGGTTGGCTTAAAATGTTGACTGGGATTTGTCTGTTGTTGGTTCTTATCCCTATCATTTTAATAGGCACTCATTGAATGCCTATTAAAATGGCCACCCGAAGGTGGCTATTAGTTATTCAAACAAAGCGTTGAGTGCTTCGTCCGATGACTTTCGGGCTGCATCCATCTGAGCCTTGAGTCTTTCCATCTTGACCACATCCTTTGGAGCCAGTGGTGCTAGCAACGCATCCATCAAGCTCTTCTCCTCATACTCCTTGCGAGCTTCGAGGTCAGCAGTTGGTAGTGGGACGAAACCATCTGTATCCTCACCATTCCTGTTATACTCGAGCACTAGGCTCTCGATGCTGGGCCACATTCTGTGTCCCGCTTCTAGCACATCGAGTTGGCGCTCGGCTTCGACTATCTCATCATCAGCTTCTTGAGCGTAGTGGTCTCCCGCTATTGCTGAGGCATCTACACGTTTGGCGTATGAGTCCTGACGCATCTTCTCGATGCGTGCTGTTGTTACGCGGTACCCATGGCCGTGTCCAGTGGCCATACCATCTGATTCGACGCTTTCTTCAATTGCGTCTCTTTCGAACAAAGCATGTCCTCTGCTTAGTGACCCGAGAATGCGAAACATTGCCTTGAGCCCAATCTTACCCATTTTGTACTCAATCTTATCTTGAGCCACGTATAGAGCTTGTAACTCAATGGGGCCAGCTTCTTGGTAGAAGTACTCGATGGCTGTCGTGAGTTTCCCCAGTATGGCGTTGTTAGCCATTCTCCCCCAGTTCTCCTTTCCAAGAGTCTGCATGAAGACTAACGTGTCCTCACCATCGAAGCCTTCGTACTGGAAGTCGCCATGTTTCATTTTGGTGTCCTCCCCAACTCGCACTCTTTGTACTATTGAGCTTTGTAGCTTAGGTGACCATTTCTTAAACTTACGAGCGGCCAATAGGCTGGCGTACTCAGTAAGCAGGATGTTCACCGCATCGGCATCAGCGTTCAGTGAATCGGCACCTTTACCCATGATGTCGAGGCAACGATTTTTGTCACCTCTGTGGATAGCCCGCATGATGTGGACTGCCACTGTTGACAGTTTGGTGTAGCGCTGGTCTCTGAACTGAGCCATTACAGCGTCTTCTGCTGCGTATGCTGCTTTCGCAGTACTTGTTGAAGTCGCCATTGCGTTCTGAGCTACTGTTGCCATTTGAGCGATAGTTGTGATAGTGTTATTTGCGTTAGTCATTAGATATTACCTTTTGTGTTAGATTGGTTGGTTTTAGTGTTAACAAAGAGATGGTCGATGCTTGTAACATCGACTGTCTCGCCTTCCATGGCCGCTAGGTCATGTTCGTAACGTATTGCTACGTCGTACCAGAAATCATCGTGATACCGCTCTTCTTCTGACATCAGCTCGTCCTCAAGAGCCATGCTCATGTCATCGTGTTCCTCGTATGCCACATGCTGTGCAGCGTATGCTGCATCAGCGCGTGCCTCCTGCTGTGCTGCCTTGGCAGCGTATTGAGCGTACTTCATAGTGCGCACTCCTTTGTTGCTACTGCTGCGTTCCACACATCACGTAGTGATGTGTATCTCTTACCTTGATATAGATAGGACATGTTGTATTTCCTGGTTGGTTAATAAACGGATTGGGTGCATGGTGTGGGCATACGCATCACACGTACTGCCCACTTCTGCGCCCTAGTTGGGTTAGATCTCTTCGCCTGATAAGGCTAAGTACTGGGCACGCATACTGGCTAGCTGTGCAATCAGTGCGTCTGTACGGCACTCTTCGTGGGCACCTCTCTCTAGTGCCCACTCAATGCGGGCTACCTCTGATAGCAGTGTGCATATGCGTGTGCCGAACATGGCCTCATATGCTTCGTGTGATAATGTGTATGTGTTGTCTGCCCCTGCTACCCACTGTGCCATGAAGCCCACATACTGTGGGTACGTCAGGCCGAATGTTATGCAGTCATTAGCTTGGTATTGAATGTACTCAGCATCTGTGCTGAAGCTCATTTTCTGGCCATGCTCAAAGATTGTATGTTTCATGGTAATTCTCTCTATGGTTAACTGAGTTGGTCAATCTGCCTCATCAGCGCAGGGAGATTATCCCCTGCGGACGCCCTTGCGGGCGTTTCGGCTATCGCTTCATTGCAACAGAGATGTCTGGTGCATCCCATAGCAGCTCTAGGCCAATGCCCAGCTCGTACCCACACCCCGCTATTGCAGACCTGTGTGCACCGTCTACCACACCCGCTAGGTGCAGTATGTGTGTGGCCTTGCATGCGTCTGACCCATCTAGCTCATACCCATCAGCCACGGATATGGCGCGCGCTACCATCACGTCCCCCGCAGTGACCATCACCTCAGCCCGCAGTGGTGCGCTAGCCGCTAACGCCACTGCTGCCATGTGGCCGCTAAACTTAGCCATGCCCACGAAAAACGCCACTGCAACTAACAACCAAACGAATAATGTCTTCATAATGTCTACCTTAATAAAGTTAGGAGTCCCTAAGTAGGTTCAAAGGGATTGTCCAATGGTTAATTCCTCTCAGATTCAAAAGGAACAGGGGGTGCCGCCTCGCTGACGACACCTACATCTCAACACTCAAGCAATGTCCCCCATTTTGTAATATTTTTTTTTCTCAAATCGCCGAGATTCGAATATCAAATTCCTATAAAATTTTTTCCTAAATTTTTTATATATATTAGTGGTATTATATTGACAATCATTAGTAACTAATAAACGAGACATGACGACTACCTCCCTCCAAACACTATCTAGCCAGTACGGTTCATTGGGCATCGCTAAACTCACATCTCAGGAAGAGGTATATGTGCAGCGCAGGACTCAGGGGCTTAATCCCAGCGCAGCAGCTAGGGCAGCTGGTTTTCGTTACCCAGCCAAAGCGGTCGCTGAGATGGCTGACAGGGATGACATAAAACTCTGCATTAGTTACTTGAGAGAAATGCAGCGGCAGATGGCCATTAACGCGGGTGCAATAGATTTCACTAAAGACGACGCAACGGTTCTCTACCTTGAGTCCCACGCTAAAGCTGAAACAGCGGCAGAAGAAATACGTGCTGTCGATTCACTTGTAAAACTCCATGGCCTAGCAACGCCTGAACGGGTAGAGCTGAATATCACAAGACGTGACCAACTAGAGGATATGGACGATAAAGACCTGTTGAAAATGACTGGCCAGGATATCCAATTGTCACCTGCTGATTACGTAGAGGTGCAAGAATAATGAGCATGAAAGCACAATGTCTTGAGTGCCTAAAGACACTCGAACACTTTGAGATGTATGACAAGGAGAACTGCATATCATGTGCTAAAGAGCTTGGCATATTTGAGCAGCCTAACAACCATGAAGAAGTGGCTCGAATAGAGCAGGAGGTAGTACGTGTTACGCAGGAGGAAAAAGCAGAGTTTGACAAAAAGGCAGAGGCTAAGAAGGAGTTGGCGGAGCGAGAACTTGCAAGGCGTCGACTACTTCCGTTCATTAAACGCGTAAACCCTGAGTATTCACCGGGATGGGTACATGCAGATATATGTGAGCGTCTGGAGAAGTTCGCTAGTGATGTGGAGAACAGGAAAAGTCCCCGACTCATGATCACAATGCCACCGAGACACGGAAAATCAGAGATAGGTTCGAAGACATTCCCAAGCTGGTATCTGGGGCGCAATGCGAAGCACGAGGTAATCATATGCTCGTATGCAGCAGACTTGGCGGAGGATTTTTCACGTAAATGTCGAGATTTGATTGGCGAGCCTAAGTACAAGTCGGTATTTAAAACTCGACTATCCACAGATTCGAAGTCCGTGGGTAAATGGGTGACTAATGAGGGCGGCGGTCTCACTGCGGCAGGTGTGGGTGGACCCATAACAGGTCGTGGTGCGCACGTAGGTATAATCGACGACCCGGTTAAAAACAGAGACGAAGCTGAGTCGGAAACGGTTCGCCAAAAGGTGAAGGACTGGTATTCATCAGCATTCTACACCCGACTTGCACCCGGAGGCGGGATATTGATTATCCAGTGCATGACTGGTGATACACCCGTGCTAATGTCCAGTGGTACGGAAAAACCACTGCGGGACATTGAGATTGGCGACAAGGTAGCCACTTTCGGTGGGGGCTCGCTACGCACATCTACTGTGAGAAATCATACCAGTAATGGTCGTGATTCTGTGCATAAAATCATGACGAGTAGTGGTAAAATAGTGCGAGCGAATAAGAGGCATCCGTTTCTTATTGAGCAGGACGGAGAGTTGAAATGGGTACGAGTAAAAAACCTGAAATCAGGACAGAAAATCGTAACGCTAAAGGGCAGTGGGGCAAGTGGAAAGATAAAACTTGCAGCGAATGCGACAAGCCAGTCAGTTGCCGAGGTTTCTGTGCCTCACACTACAACAAATGGAAGTGGGCTACTGGACACCGTCCGCCATCAGCTAGGAAAGATTCGCCATCACGTATCAGTGCTAAACTCAAACATCGCTACGGCATTACGCTCGAACAATACAATGAGACGCTTGCTGGGCAGGGAGGTAAGTGCGCCATATGCCGAACATCAGCGGAAGAAGCTGACAACCCTCGACACTGGGTATCTGTCTTATGCGTCGATCACTGCCACATCAGTGGAAAAACTAGAGGGCTTCTATGCAACGCGTGCAATCTCATTGTTAAACAGCACGCTACGCCCGATATCCTCAGGTCTGCTATCAAGTACCTCGGATTTCACGACGGAGACGATAATTAGTATTGAGTATGATTGTGAGGAGGAGGTTTTTGACGTACAAATTGACCATACTGAGAATTTCATAGCGAATGGAATTGTCAGCCACAATACCCGCTGGCATGACGATGACTTAGCGGGTCACCTACTATTTGAGCTGGCAGAAGCGGAAAAAGAAGCCAAAGAGGAGGGTAAACCTGTTTCAGACGATGTGGATAAGTGGGACTTGGTGGAATATCCAGCTATCGCCACATTTGATGAGCTGTATCGCAAAGAGGGCGAGCCACTGCACGAGGAGCGTTACCCACTTGCTGCGCTACGCCGTATAAAACGGAACATGATACCCCGAGATTGGGAGGCGCTGTACCAGCAAAAACCCGTCAGTGATGATGGTGATTATTTCACCAGAAACATGTTCAGATACTACAAACCCGCTGAATGCCCCCCAATCGGTGACCTAAGGGTTTATGCTGCGGCGGATTTGGCCATATCGACTAAGCAAACGGCGGATTATTCGGTCTTTGCAGTGGTGGGTATCGACAGGGAACAGAACATATGGCTACTCGACATAGTGCGTGGCCGATGGAACGCTTTGGGCATCATCGAACGCATGTTTGAGATACAAGTGAAGTACAACCCAGAGCTGTTCGGCATAGAAACAGGCCAGATTGAGCTGACCCTAGAACCATTCATACAAAAAGCAGAGCAGGAGAAGGGCATATCACTGCGATACGAGAAGCTTAGAACACGGGGCGTGGACAAAGGCGTTCGTGCTAGGCCGCTTCAAGGTCGTATGGAGCAGAACAAGGTGTATTTTCCTACACTTGAGTCAACGCCTTGGATGTCGTCACTCCAAAATGAGCTTTTGAAGTTCCCGTTGGGCAAAAACGATGACCAAGTGGATGCACTAGCGTGGATTGGACAGATGATTATGTTATTTGGCGTGAGAAACGAAAAGAAGATCGCTTCGCCTAAAACGTTCAAGGATAGATTGTCGCAGTTCGGGGGAGGTAATAAGGGTAAGCGCCATAAATCGGGCATGTCTGCATAAATAGTACACTATCTTAACAGTAACTGATATTATGCGCGTAAATTCTACTGATATTATTAGTGGCGTATTGCGACACCCCAAAAAGCACCGCCAAATTGGAGCAAATAGCTAGATGCCAGAATCGCTTAAAAAATCCGATGGTGCTACATCACAAGTAGCGGCAGATAATCATCACCGTTTCCGCGAAGCATTAGAAACGGGCCACGCACTCTATACCGAGCGTGCCAAAAGAAATGACAAGTTTTACGCGGGTGAGCAGTGGGATAAAGCGGACAAAGACCGCTTAGAGCGTGAAGGGCGTCCTGCTCTTACGCTGAACTTAATACTTTCTACGGTTAACGCCATGATTGGCGAGCAGCTTGACAGAAAGGTCGATGCACACTTTACCCCGTTGGACACTGGTACAGAAGCTACAGCTTTTGCCCTTAACAAGATTGCGCGTGTGATCCTAAATGAAAACAACTATGACGACATAGAAGAAAACGTGTTTTCGGATGGCTTGATTGGCGGCAGGGGTTATTTCGACGTTCGCATGAGCTTCCAGCATAATATTCAAGGGAAGGTTTGCATATCAATGGAAGACCCAATCGATGTAATAATCGACGGTGAAGCCAAAGAAATGGATCCTAAAACGTGGAACGAAGTATTTATATCCCGCTGGATGACTCCTGATGAAATAGGGGCTACGTACGGCTGGGATAAAGTAGAGAAAGTTCAGGTAATGGCCCAAGATACGGGCAGTGGACACGACGACAACTTTGATTTTGGTGATCGTACTTTTGGAGGCGATTCACCTGCGACGCGCGATAATGCAGCGCGTACTCAGCTAAACAGAGTGCGAGTGGTCGAAAGACAATTCTTTAAAGTGGCAGAGCAGTGGTTTTTCGTAGACCCAACAACGGGCGCATTGCGTGCGGTTCCATATGGGGCGGATGAAGAATCTCGCGAATCATTTGCCCAAGAGTACGGCTTTGAGGTTATTAAGCGCAAAGGCCGCCGTGTTCGTATGGTCGTGTCTTGCGATGATGTATTGCTCAAAGACGACTGGTCGATATACCGCTCATTTACAATTGTACCGTTTTTCCCTTATTTTCGTCGTGGCAATCCATTCTCAGCGGTAGACAACCTTATTGACCCGCAGAACCTGCTTAACAAGACAAGCTCGCAGGAGTTGCACATTGTTAATACGACGGCCAACTCAGGATGGGTGTTACAGGAAGACTCACTGGTTGACATGGACGCGGAAGATTTAGAGGAGCGGGGCGCTGAAACTGGCCTCGTGCTTCAGTACAAGCGTGGCTATGAGAAACCAGAAAAAATTACACCTAACTCTATACCTACGGGGATAGACCGTATTAGCCAAAAGGCTGCTAGCACTATCCGTGAAATTTCATCGGTTAACGCATCGATGCTTGGAACGGCTAGAGCAGATCAGTCCGGTAGAGCGCAAGAAGCGGCTACTATGCGTGGTCAGGTGCAAGTATCTGTGGTGCTAAGTAACTTAAAACGTTGCCGCCGAACTGTGCTTGAGAAAATACTAGAGTTAGTCCAGGACTTTTACACCGAGACCCGGTACTTCAACATCATTGGCGATGACATCATGATGTCGCAAGGCGCTAATGAGCAGGTGGGCGTGAACGTACCGCAGGACGATGGCAACATATTGAACGACATTACTGTGGGCGACTATGGTACGGAAGTAGGGTACCGACCCTCCGGCGGAAGTTTAGCGGATAAAGAAATGGACGAAGCTATGCGTCTTCGCGAGATGGGCGTTGCTATACCAGATCACGTTATGGTCCAGTATTCGAGACTGACTAAACGCATGGAGTTGGCTAAGTTCCTTAAAGATTCACAGGGCTTTGGCGAGCAGAGTGAAGAGCAAGCAGCTCTCGAAGAACTCCAGATGGAACACCAAATAGGCATGTTACAGAAGGAGCTTGAGAAGGCTGACGCGGATATTGAAGTGGCACGCGCTACTGCGCTTGAGAAACAGATGAACGCTGAGTCTTTGGAAGACTTTAACAAAGCGGACATTGAAGCGCAGAAGTTAGAAGTTCAACGTGCACTAAAAGAAAAAGAGTTATCACTGCGAATTGCATTGGCAGCTCGTGGACACCAGAACGCTAACACAATGAATGTGCAACGTTTACAAACTTCTGTCGCGATGAAGTCTATGGATATGGCTATAGCTGGCAAGAAAGAACCCCCCCAACCAAAGAGTAAAGATAAATGAGCGACCCCGATAACATTTACGTAGATTCTATCCCTGTAACGAATAACGAGTTCGGGGGCGACGCGGTAGCTGAGGCTAGCGCAGCACCCGAAGCAGCAACGGTTGAGGACCGTGGTGACGATTTTGCACCAATCGAGGAAGGAAGCGAGGTTACCGATACAAATTCTGATCCGAGTGATAATGCTGATAGTGATACTAATACTGATAGTGTCGCTGATAGTGAGGTCGATGGACAGGGGACGGACGAAACTGACGAAACTGACGAAACTGATGATTCTGAGGAGATGGAGGCAGAGGAAAAGCCGAAGCCCGTCAAAGGCCGAGTCCCGAGAGACCGACTGAACAAGGAAATCGAGAAGCGTAAAACGCTTGAGCGACAAGTTAAGGAACTTCAAAACCAAGCACCTCCCGAGCAAGCACTTCCTGAACAAGTTCCTGCTGCTAAACCTTTCACTAAAGAACAATTTGCAGCCATGCAGAATGCGATGCTTGATGGCGAGACTGAAAAAGGTTTTGAGATATTTGCGGAGATGATGGCTAACCAGTCTTCACAAGTTCGCGCCGATGCTATTGCTGAGACGGACATTCGTGTTCGAAGCGAACTTAATATTGAGCGTGAAAACAACAGTCTTAGCCAAGAAGCACAACATCAAGGTGAGCGATTCCCTGAGTTAGTGGCTGGCGGTGATTTTGCGGATGACGGACTAATTGACGAAGTGGTTGAGACTCGAAATATATATATTGAGCGAGGCGTGGATGCTGCGGAAGCACTGCGCAAAGCGGTTAAGATTGTTTCCTCTGAACACGGGCTCGTTGACCGTAAAGCAGCATCAAAAGCACCATCTAAAAAGAGAGTGGACGTAGCTAACAAAATTGCACTTGCTGATAAAGAACAGGGGAAACTAGGAGGCGGGTCAACGCAGAAACCTGCACCAGTGATTGACCTAACTAAAATTAGTGATTCTCAGTTTTCACGATTGAGCGAAGACGCTAAGGCTCGCGCTAGAGGAGATTACTTATGAGTGAACAAGACATAGAAAAAGAAATACAGGACAAAGGTCTAACTGCTCCGCGTCTAACACCTGATGCTATCACGGGCACTATCAAGAATACTATGTACCATGTTTTTGGTGACACCTGTTTGACGGTGTGTTGTATGGTGCTAAAGAATGGTTTCACTGTAACGGGTGAATCTGCTTGCGCTAGTCCAGAGAACTTCGATGTGGAGATAGGTAAGAAGATTGCATTCGAGCAGGCCAGAAACAAAATCTGGATGCTAGAGGGTTACCTGCTCAAACAAAGGCTTTCCGACCTCAAGCTGTAGTCTAATATATAAGTAACTGTTGATTTATCTCAGCAGTTGCTTATAATGCGCGTATATCAAGGCGGTTCCTTGTAAAATAAACTACTTCCCACTGTAAGTTTGACAGTGCTTTTCGCAAGACCCACGTAACGGGACGACACCACTAGGATAAATTTAATATTCCCTGGAGTCGCTTCGTACTTTGGGACAAAAAAAGGAAAGCACAAAATGGCTTCAACTAACTTTGCCGCATTAGGTCCCGATCAGAAAAAAGTATGGTCGCGCGACGTTTGGCATCAAGCTCGCGAAAAAATGTTTATCACTAAGTTCATGGGAACTGGTGCTAACTCAATGATCCAACGTATCACCTCACTAACCAAAACAGAAAAAGGCGACGAAGCAATCGTTACTTTAGTTCCTGATTTGATCGGCGACGGTATTACTGGTGACAAAGTATTAACTGGGCACGAAGCCTCGTTGACCGCTCACCAAGAAAAACTCAAAGTTGATATGCTTCGTAACGCTATCAAAAACACTGGTAAGTTAAACGACCAGATGACTGTTGTTAACTTTCGTACAGAAGTTAAAGACAATCTTTCATATTGGTTATCAGACCGTATGGATCAAATGGCATTCTTGACCTTAGCTGGTTTAGATTTTGGACAGAACAACGACGGTAGTACTCGTGGTAGTCAAGGCGCGGCGGCTAGTGAGTCGAACCTTTCTGACCTAGAATTTAACTATGCTAGTGCTGCTACTTCGGAACGTCACTTACGTGTTGTTGCTGGCGGTACACTAGAAGCGGGTGACACTGCTGAAGTGGTCGCTGCGGATAAGATTGGATATAAGCACATCGTTCGTTTATGTGCTACGGCCAAGACTCGTTACTTACGTGGTATACGCGGTAACGGTGGTTCTGAGGTCTTTCACTTGTTTTTACACCCTATGGCACTCGCTACATTGAAATTAGATGGTGATTTCATTGCTAACGCTCGTCATGCTGGGGTTCGCGGCGAAAGCAACACTTTGTTTGCTGGCGGCGACAGCTACATTGTAGATGGTCTTTACATACACGAGTTCCGCCATGTACCTACCACATTAGGTACGGCTACTAAATGGGGAGCTAACACTGACGTTGAAGGCTGTACGGGCATTATGTGTGGCGCACAAGCTATGGGATTCATTGATTTGGATACTCCAGAGTGGGACGAGCGCGATCACTTCGATTACGGCAACAACTACGGTATTGCTTACGGCAAAATCTTCTCTATGAAGAAAATGCAGTTTAAAGACAATAAAGCGTCTGCTGACCGCACAGCGCTACAAGATTACGGTGTCATTCGAATTGACACAGCGATCTAGATAAAGTTTGGGGGGAAGCTGCTAGGGATAGCAGTGACCCCGCATTTTAAACTTAATGGAACCCCCAAAAAATGAAATTTAAAAATTATCAAAAAAACACAGTTCGATTTACTTCGAAGCTTGGCGGTCATTGTATGACTTTTGCAACAGGCCAGACTCGCGAAGTTGCGCCACATATGGAAGAACTTGCACTAGCTAACGGTTTAGTACCGCAAGAAGATTTTATTGAGGCTAAAGAAAATCGGGAGGCTGAAGATGTGGCCTCTGATGAGAAAGAAGCTAAGCTGGCTAAACGCCGTGCAGCTGATGCCGTAAAGCGCAAAGCCGCTGCGTTGAAGAAAGCTTCGGAGCAGGCTGAAAAAGATGCAATCAAGCAAGATTACGACATAGCTAAAGCAAAATAAACATTAGGAAATAAAACATGTCATATACCGTGGGTGAAATCATAACGGACAAGGTTCGGCTAATCCTGCGGGATATGGACGGCGGAGGTATCCAGTGGAAAGACGCTGAGTTAATTACCTGGTTTAATGAAGCGTGTGCTGAGGTTTCGCGCGTCAGACCAGAAGCAACCAGTAATACAGCTGATGTCGCTTTGGTAGCTGGTGCGAAGCAGAGTATACCCACGGGTAACTCAAGATTACTAGAGGGCATCTGTAATATCGATATAGGCGAGGAAGGCCGTATTATTCGAAGAGTAAGTCGTGCCACTATGGACAGTGAAGATCCAAACTGGATGTCTGGTGCAGGCAGCACTACTGTTTTGCGCTACATGCCAAGCCTTACTGACCCTCGCACTTTCTATGTGTATCCGCCAGCCGCAATTGGCGCGGAAATACGAATAGTCAGCAGTGGCCCACCTCAAAAAGTAACTCAGCTAACTGACGCATACCCGCTACCTGACATGTACACAGCGGTTGTGACTAATTACATCCTGTTTCGTGCATTTTCTAAGCTTAGTGAAGAACCCTATTTTAGACAAAAGTCTGATGACTTTTACGGTATGTACAAGAGTCAGATATCGGACTCCTTGGCTAGTATGGAGCAGAACAACGCGGGCACTAGGGATACGCCAGCAGGAGCAAAATAATTGGCTACCGTAAGCGAATGGGTTGATCTGATACGACTTGATTGCCCGGAGCCACTAGACTCGACTATAGCCCGCCAAGTTGTGCAGGCTATACAGCGTTTCTTTAAAGAAACGGAATCGTGGAAGTTGCAGGAAAGCATTCCTGTGGCGAAGGGCACTACTGAGTATTATTTGGATTTACCTAATAATACTTATGTCCTTATGAACGATTACGCGTACCACACGGCCCAAGACAAAACTCGTACGAAAATCACAACCACATTACCGCAGCGTATAGAGATACAGGAGGGTAACCCCCAGTATATTTCGCATACAAGAGAGAGTATTTTGCTTGATGGTAGTGCTGGCGGCGGAACATTGTTTGTGGGCGTTAAGTTGCAGCCTACGCACGCTGTTTATGAGGTTCCAGACGAATACTCTGACATGTGGTTTACGGATATACAGAATGGCGCTATGGCGCTGCTCCTTCGTATGCCCGGAAAGGATTGGACTAACAAAGAATCATCGGCGATGTATGAGGCTATGTTTCGCGAGTCTATAATTTCGGTAAAGCGTGAATCTCGTAAAGATAGGTCTCGGCCAAAACGCTCGGTTCGTTTTAACTCGGGCTTCGCATGGTAACTGATCCTGTATCGTCTTCAGACATCGACCACGCTTTTGAGCTAATAGAACCTTATTTAGCTCGTTTAACGTCGTGGGAGGGCACTCTGGAGCCGCTAGAGGTATACAGGATACTTGAGAACGGCAGTGCGACTCTACATTTGATAACAGGTGTAGGTTTTATGGTGTGCCAGTGGGCACCGGGCGTATGCCACGTACTTATCGCGGCCTCGTATAACCTGAAAGTGGATAGCCTTGCTAAGAGCGTTGACCTTTTCTCTGAGTACGTGCGCAAAACAGGTACACAAAAAATCACATTCACCAGTCCTAGACCTGCTTGGTCGAAGCTATCTGCTGAATGTGGGTTCAAAGTTGAATCAGTTAATTACAGTAAGGTACTTCTATGAGCAGCCCAAGCAAGCCAAAAACACCTAAACACGAGAAGCTACAGGCGGCACACGCCAGCAAGATGTTTAGTGAGGGAACAAAAGTCCGCGCTAATATGGGCGACAGCTACATGGCTGATATGCGTAAAAACAGCACAGGTTTGAAAGAATCTCGTGGAAGTGCGCAGAACGCTTACGGGTCAAAGCAGAATTTAGTTGCTAGGCGACGTGCGGGCAGAAGTCACAACGTGTCTACCGACGGTAATATGCAGCAGTCGGCAAACTCTATCGGCCAAGCAACGGGAGGGGGCAAAAACTACAGCTCTGCTCGAAACACCATTACTAATGGAGTCCGGTCTTCTTATCGAACAGGCGGTATTATGTCCCAGCTCGGACATAACAACAGCATGACCGATTTTCAGCGAAGCAATGAGAAAAAACAAGCGGGCATGGATATTGCGGTAGCGGCGGGTCAGGCATATATGTATAGCGACAAGTCAGCGGACACTAGTGATTACGTGGATTCCAAGATTAACCAAGACCCTAACAAGCGAAACTCTAAGAACCCTTTTGACAACCTAAAGCCATATGATCCTTACACTGACAGTATGGGGGAAATGTACTCATGAATAGAACAACCGAACTACAGGACATGCGTGAGCATCGTCGTACCAGCCGCGAAAATATTACTACTGGCAATAAATTTACTAAAACGGACAGCCAAAGTAGCGGCATGGGTCAGGGCCGAATGAGCAGAGGAACGGGGTTTACTGCTTCTTTTGAAGGCTCTGGGTCCGATAATCGGGGGGGTGGTAGTTATGAGGATGATCTTACAAAAATGTACGCCCAGCAGCTCGAAAACTACGATAAGTTCACTAAACCGCTGGTAGATGATTTATCAAAGGATTCGACTAGTACAGAAGTGATTGACCGCGCTAGAGAGAATGCGGGCAAGCTTGGTGCTAAGGCCACAGAAATGACAAATCGTCAGCAGAGCTACACCATGAGTACTCTTTTGCCTAGCCAAAGAGCTGCGCAGAAGGCTTCTATTGGATTAGGTGCGGCACGAGGCCAGACAGCAGCTATTACACAAGGGCATATGCAGCAGCAGTCAGATAGACAAGCAGCGCGTGTGCAGTTGATGCAAATTTCAGAACAACTACAAACTACTGGATCGGCTTCTATGTCTCAAGCGGTATCACAAAAGAACCAACGCGATGCGGCGCACAAAGCGGCCAAGGGCGGTTTTATGTCTCAAATCGGTGCCATCGCAGGCGGAGCTATCGGTTTTATGGCTGGCGGTCCAGCAGGAGCTGCGGCGGGTGCGGGTATTGGCAGCGGCGTTGGCGGAGCTTTAGGAGGATAGTATGGCAGGTTACGGAATGAGAGATGGTTCGGCTATTATAAATGCCGTTCAGGGCTACGCGAACTACAAAGAGCGCGAGAAGAATCGAATTGAAGACAACGCCATTCGGCTGGAAGAGAAAAACTACCGGCGCGGCATAGACCAGCGTAATTGGGATGTTGACCAGAAAGAGCGTGATAGGGTTTCTGCCGAGCGAAAGAATGTCTCTGACACTAGTGGCGCGTACATGCAATCTACTATTGACGGTTACGGTTCTGCCTCCGAAGTTGTAGCAAGGGGCGCATCGGGTGAGGGTGTTGGCACTCAGCCAGAGGTCGCCCCTAACGAAGATGGATCTGTGGGCCTCAACATAACTACCAAAGATGGTGAAAAAAGGGCTATCACTGAAAATGCTAGTGACAATAAGAGCAAGCCCCTCAAGTTCGACCCTAATACCATTGAGGAAACTCAAGCAGCGGTGGAAAAGACGTACAGGTTTTACATGGATAATGGGGGTAAACCAGAGGAGGCTAATGCGTATGTTAGGGCTTCTATGTACACAGATCCAATGTCTGGACTTACGGTGCCTACTCCTGATGCTGAGACATTCCAGCGCCGACTTAAAGAGAATGGTATTGGTCTAAAAGATAAACGCATTCATGAGCCAAATATTCGTGGAACTGCGGCCAAGTTTGACGAGCGAGTTGGTGAAGTTTATGGCGCTGGGGTAGATAAAATAAAAGATGCGCACGCTGCATCCAATGCCAATGCTAAAGAACGAGGTATCCGAGCTGACAAGATAGTCGACGAAAAAGGTATTGTCGGGCTAACCAAACAGAACCTTAGTGATGACGCTGAGTATATAAAGGGTGTTGGCAGTGATGTGTATAAATGGCTAAAAAGTGTCGATAAGGCTATTACAGAACCTATAGGCAAGAAGTTATTCGGCAAAGGTTTTGCCTACGGGGATGGGGGCAAACCTACCACTGTGAAAGCCAGTACAGTCGGCAAAACTGAAAGCTTGCAGATTGGCCAGCAGCTAGCAGATAAAAACCAGAAAATAATTGATGAGGGGGGCGAACCCCCAACTACATCTACCGAAACCACTAAAATGCTATCTATGGCTACAACGTATGACGGACAGGTTAATAACATGGCGGTCGATGTAAAAGGGCGCAAGAAACAGGCCCAGTTATATATGGAGGCTGTGATTGCTCTCGCTCCGGGCTATGAGGTTAAGGGTGTCAAAAATATCATGGAAACGGGCGACCCTCGATACAGTGCTAAAGATATGTCGGACATGGCGCTAGACTCCAAGGTTAAAGAATCTACCATAGTTCGCAACATATCAAGTGCAAACGCTGCCATTGCTCGGGCTAACAAGAGTAATAATCCCGAGGATTTGTACGACGCTCATACTGAGGGGCGAAAGGTTATCACCCCCCTACTGGAAGGGCTTGCAGACAAGTTGGCTGGGGGTAAGAGTGAGTTCTCCAAGCCACTAAAAGGTAGGTTTTTACTGGGATATAATGACGTCATAACGTCTAACGGTTTCGATCCTAATGAACTCACCAACCCAAAATTTATGAAAATGGTTACCGACGGTTTAGAGAAATTCTACTGGGATACTAAGGATGGGGATTACTCTGGAGCGAGCGCTGCGGCTTGGGTCAACACGGCGGCGGGCAACCTCAAGAGCCACACGGCTTCTCGTATTACTCAACTGTCTGCGTCTAGGCAAATAGGGGCGGCACCGCTGACGCGAGCGGTCAGTAATGAGATTGATATCCGTTCGGAGGAAAAAGGAAGTGAACTGACCGAGGCGGAGATTGACGAAATCTTTGAGGAGCTGGAAGGTTCCATTCAGGCCAAATAGCACAAAAATACTGCCAGAAAGTATTCACCTGTTATAATCCGATATAAGTAACTACTATATCGGATTTTTTCATGCTAGACCCAAAAACTCTTTCACTTCTATCCCCCGCCGAACCCAAAGATGATGCGGCTACTTTTACCGATGGAGACAGCGGCTACTTTGGGTCGGATAAGAAGGACGGTTTCCGTATAAAGGGGATGAACACCCCGGAGTCAGAAAACAATTTTGACCGTGTGGATAAGCACCCAGATGGTAAGTTAGCCGCAGAAACCATTAAAATTCTTCAATCTGAAGGTGCCCAAGTTATCCGTGGGGACAGCAAAGGCGCATATGGTAGGGGCTTGTCCGAGTTTGTCGATGCTGAAGGTAGCGACTTAACACAAGACATGGTTCGCTCTGGGTTGGCCTTTCCTGATAGGAGCCGTGAAGCAGCAGAAGCTGCGTCCGACCGTAATGAACGAGAATTCTTGGGTAAACCTACCACTTTTAACAAAACAATCCGTGAACAGGCTGAGAAACGACAAGGTGGGAGGAATTTCACCCCATGGAACGAGGGTGAGGCCGATGATGTAGCCCATGATAGGCGCGGCACATTCCATAAAGCATGGGACAGAGGCAACGACCAGACTAAAGCGGCGCTCGGTGGCGTTATGAACTACATCGGTGACCTGATTGGCAACGATGAATGGGTGTCCGAAGGTAAGGCGATGACGCGAAGTGCTAATCTCGATATCGATCTAAACCCCCGCGAAGTAGAAAGCTACAAAGATGTCAAAAACCTTGACGACGCTTTTGACTACCTACTGGAAACTACGGGTGAACTTGCTCCAGGACTAATATTGGACACTGTGGCTACTATCGGCACGGGTGGTCTTGCTCTTGGCGCAGTGGCCACGAGGCGTGTGGGTTCGGCAGCACTTGTTGGGGCTGCTAAACTTGCAGCTGAAAAGAGCATGAAAAAGGCCGTTAAGGTTGGGATGATCTCAGGGCCAGTAGCTACTGGATTTTTGCAGTCACTAGGCGGCATGGAAAACACACTAGAAGAACGTGGCAGCGAGGTCAATACTGGAGCTGCGGCGCTTTCCGGCGTTGTCGGGGGTGCGGTCAACGTTATCCCATACGCACTTGTGGCTGGCGACATACTGAAGCAATCGGGGCTGGCTGACGACGTTGTTAAAAAGGTTGTCGAGGGCGTAGAACAAGCAGAAAAAAGTGGGTTCTTATCAAAGGCTGGCGGCAGACTTAAAGACATTACTAAAACTGCGGGCAAGGCTGGAGCGGGCGAACTGTTTACAGAAGTACCTCAGATGTACATTGATGAGCTTATTGCATCAAGTAACACAGATGGCAAATGGCAGCTTGAAACCACTGACGCAATTGATGGCGCATTGCGTGCGGTATTCGGTGGCGCTGCAATGGGTGGTACGGCAAGTATTGCGGCTAACACGGTGTCAATTGTTAACGAGTACAACCAAGCTAGATCGGAAGCTGCGGCTGACGATCCTAGTTCATATGAAAATATACCCGAGGGCGAGGAGGCTACGGGGGAAGAAGCGCCCCTTAATTTTGAAGAAATGCTGGACGACCCTTCTGATAAAACAGAGGAGGAGGGGGACACGTCGGCAGTTTCTAGGGGGAAAGCCGCGCTTAACGACATTATTAAAGCGGCAGGGGACATGGGTTCTGGGGCAAATGACTTTGTACGGGGTAGGGATGAATCTAGCACGTTGCAAAACATGCGGGACAGGGGTAACGGCGACGGAGAAGTAATTCAGGAACAGGATACGACATCAGAGGGCGAGGCGCTAAGTGCATTCACCGAAGATGTTATGCGCAGAGAGGATGTGCCTTATTTAGAGGGCGACAGGCGTGTAGCCGTGGAAAAACTTTTAGCCCCAGAGGGCGTGCTTCTTAGTCTTAATGAGGTTGCGACACTAATTAAGTCGGGTGAAGTAACAGGCAACGAAGTTGTCATGTATACGGTAGACCCTATGACCAACGTTGAGGGTGTGGTATTTAAAGACCAGACTGGTGAGGCGGAAGTTATGCGCATGGATGACGCGCTAGCCGAGGCGGAGAGCGCGGCTAGGAAGGGCAATGTTCCGCGAAGTGTAATTAAAGAGATAGGCGAAGCGCGGCAAGACGACTATGTGGCTGTTAAGAGAAAAGCACTAGAGGCGGTTAAATCTTTGGCGGGTAAAGTCGCCGATGAAACGCGATCTGTTATAAGTAACGGGATTGATAGCCGCGACAAGAAACAACGGGACGCGGCTATAGCGGCTATAATCGAGCTTGAAGGCAGCGGCGTTTTAGAATCCGGAGGGGAAATATCTAATAGTCTACGCGCGGGACATAGGGTTAGTTCTGGCCGCAGTCGCGTGAAAGCAGCTGAGGCTGTCGCGAAGCTTGGCAAAAAAGGGTATGAGATACTCGGCAAAAAAGCACCTGCGGCTTACAACTGGCAGAGAACGTACAACTCTTACGTCACTGCTGTAAACGACGATAAGGCTAAGAAAGAAGCGGCTAAAAACCCCGCCCAAACCGTTAAACCTAAAGAAGCCGAAAAAACTGTAGACCGCAGCGAAGTTAAATTTGATAAAAAAGTTAAGCAGAAGGACGTTGTGGGGCAGAGAAAGGCCCTAAAACTGCTAGCCGTTGGCAACGAAAAAGCACGAAAAATGGTGGAGATGGTCGACCTCGCCATTAAGCAGCGCGGTATAGGCGAGGGTGAAACCACGGATAATGAGCTTAACCAAGTCGTTGAAGCCATGTGGAGCACTTACCAAGATTTCGCGAATGTTAAAGATGACAAACCTGCGGCGGCTGTCGCTTGGTACAAGGAAACTGAGAAACTGGCAGCGCAGGGCGATGAAGCAGCGCTTACTATCTTATCAGAGATAAATGACACAAAAACTGGCAAAGCTGAAACGCAAGAGAATTGGACGGACACACAGAAGAAACTATGGGACAAATACCAAGAGTTTAAGGCCGAAGGCGACTTATCGGATGACAAGCTAAACATAGAAGCATCCGAAGGCGACGAACGAAGCCTTGATGAACGCACAGGCGGTGCAGTTCAAGACACGTTTGAGGCTGACTATCGTTCTGACCAGGAGGTGAAAGAAGATTTTAGGCGCAGGACGGGGCGAAACTTATCTCTTATGAAAAATCTTTCATCACTTAGAAAAGGATTTGGGGGTGAGGCTCTTAGCACTTTTATAAACTATATAAACCGCAAGACGTCTCGTGAGTCTATCACTCGCGATTTAGTTAGGGGCGGCGAAGTAGAGAAGGTATACAACTACGCGTTACCTAACACGGAAAAAGACAAGAACTTCGAAGCTTCGGCTAAGGGAGCTAAGGTCCAGAATCAGGACATAACTATCGCCCCACGAACGCTTATTAAAATTGGCATACTAATTAGTCAGCGTAAATTTAAAGAGGCTGAGGCGTTGTTGGCCAAGAAGGGGATGATTGATGTAGATGATACCCCCGCGCTGGACGAAAACCCTAAGCTTTCACTTGATCAACGCATCATGTCTCTAGTCGAGAAAGGTCATTTTAAAAACAAACGTCTTAGCGAGCAAGACGCTAAGGGTAGAACAATTAGCATTGTTGACCGCGAAACAGGCGTTGATCGCAACATTGACCTTGATACCCTAGTTCGTTTTGTTCTAGAAAACGAAATGAGTTTTGATTTTGATGCTGTAACGCCTCACAGAAAACTGCTGAAGGAGGTATCGAATGCCGCGTACGCAGCGCTGTCTATGATTTCTAGTGCTAAGACTACAGGCGGGCTAAATAAGTACGACATTGATTTAACAACCATACCGGATGATACGATTGTTTTCCGTGGAGCAGGTGATGCAACCGCTGGCGTCCGCATGGGCACTATTAGGAACCAGATGGCGCGCACTGAATACTGGACTTTGGATTTTAAGAACAAAGGCCAAGGCGAGGATCTATCACTTGAAAAATTGCAGGAAAAGCTTAACGCAGAAGGCCCCGGCGACAACAGCTACATTGATTCTGACGGCAACGTAAAACTCACAAAAACAATAACTGGGGATGATGGTAAAACAACAACCGTTGAGCTTAACCCCGAGGAATTGATAGAGTATATAGACACCGAGGCTCTTTTGGGCAACGAAGAATTTACGGGCGAACACCACAGCCAAGATGATTCGCTTGACCACGGTAAACGAACCGAGACCACTTTAGAGGTAGAGGCGGATAACTCAGACATTACGGGTTCAGTGAACTCGGACGAAGCTACTCGTTCGGGTATGGGCAAGCCTAAGGCAGAGGATAAAAAAGCCGATGATAAACCTACTGTCGTCGTGACTAAAGCGTCTGCCAAAATCATTAAGGAAGTAAAAGATAAAATTAAAGCGTTAAAAGCCAGTATCGCTAACCTTAAAGCAGGCGTTACCCGCAAGGTAGAATCTGACCCACGCGTACAGGAAATAAAAAGAAAGATAGCTACTTTTGAGTCGCAGATTAATGACATACAAAAAGGCACTGAGGGTGAATCTCCAAATAATCGGGTTGAACTGGAGGCGGAGCTAAACGCACTGACCAGTAAGTTGCGTACTGTAGAGTCTAAAATAAATAGATCTGATAATAAGAATTCGCGGGGTCTTCGCAGTGAAATAGCTAAACTAAATAAGAAGCTTACTGCCCCCGTCCCTGCTGGCGTAATGAATGCTTTGGATGTAGCGCAAAGAAGCTTTGATGCGGCCAGCGACATGTACACGAGGGCTACTACTACGCGCGACAAAGTGGGTAATCTTCGCATGGATAGCATACGAAAGGCGACTAAGGCGCTTGAGGCGGCTAAAGCCGCACTCGACAAACTATCGGGACAGAAATTTAACGAGTCTTCTTGGTCGAGAGCTAAAGATACTCTCCGTAAGGCTAAGGCGGCGCAAGCTAAGGCGTTGAAGGGCAAAAACGGGCGTATTAATATTGGCCAAGCAAAGAGAGCTTCGGAGAAACTGGACCAAGCTAAGGACGATTTCTACGCAGTGGACAGCAGACGCGAGGTTATTCAATCGCAGATAGACGCGCTAAATCGCCAGCTTGCTGTTACGGCTAAACCACTTATTTCAGAGAGGTTGGCAGCGGATAAGATAAGCAATCGCATCGACCAGATTAAAACGAAAATGGGAAAAATTGTAACTGAGCGCGAGACGTCTAAGCTACAGCGGGCGCAATCCTCACTTGAGGTTGCTCGCGCCAAGCAGAAAATGCTGGAACGGCAGAATCCCAGCCCGGAGAATTATAAGGCTATTGATAGGGCTAAAGCGGCTGTAATTGAGGCTAAAGCCATTCTTAAAGTATCTATCGAGACGGAGGGTACAATTGAATCTGGCCCACAGGATTTAGAATCGCTAGAGAATACCTTACCTAAACTTGAGGCTACTGTTAAACGAATTACTCGAAAGGTGTCTGAGGGTAAATCTAACCAGAAAGCGCTTGATCGCGCTAAAGCAAAGCTATATGCAACTCGCGGGAAAATAAAAGATATTAAAGAAGCTGAAGCGCGAGTGGCAGACCCAGCTACTTTACAGCGACAGCTAGACGACGCTCGTAGGGAACTGTCCGAGATGAATGAGCAGATTAACAGAAACTTAAATCCCGAAGGTCGCAGGGATGAAAGCATAGCTGCTCAAGAGGTAGCGCTTAAAAAGCTCAACGAGAAACTTGAGGGTCTTAACCCGCAGCAGTCCACTATTTGGACTGATAAGCAAAGAAAGGATAAGTCTAGGGGCAAATCTACGAGGCAGAAAGGCCAAACATTCCAATCTAAGCAGCTTACCCCAGAGCAGGCGGCAACCCTTATGGATGACAAGCCCCCTTCGATGCCAAAGAGCAAAAGAGTAGAGGCTAATAACAAGCTAATCAAAGGCACTCGTAGGCGAAAAAAGCATGTTAGGCAGGGGGTTTTTAAATACTTCTATATGGTTAAAAGCCGTCTCACAAATATACACACAGAGGCGGGGAGACTGGCCACTAAGTACACTAATGAAAAGCGTATGCGCTCCGCTCAAATGATTACTTGGATAAACAAAGACTTTGCTAATTCAGAAGAGGTACAGAAAGGATACGAGGACTACGCCAGTGGGCGCAAGACGCCAGCAGCCGAGAAATACATCGAGTTTATAGGCAAGGTTGATGACCTTACCAGTAAATACGACAAGGGCATGAAGGTATCTTACGGGGAGGGGGGCGCAATACATCTGGACTACTCAAAACTTGCCGATAACCCTGTGGCGTTTAAGAAAATATTGCTAGACGCTAAAATTAAGGATGCAGAAAAAATATACACTCGGGTTATGGAAGGTGGAGGATATGAAGGTATGGGCATTGATGCTACTAGTCGCAGAGGCATACGCGCTCCTACATCTGGGGTAGCTAATGCGGCATTAGCACCTGCTTTTGAGCAACTTAAAGCAGCGGGATTTTTAGATACTGATGCGCCGCGACACCTAATTCGTTATGCGACAGCCGCGTCTAACAGGCTGGCATGGAACCACGCATACGGGGAGTTCGGCAACAATGGCGAATGGGATTCATACAAAAAATATGACGAAATTACTAGTGAAGTCCACCCTAAGAATGCCAATGAATACTTCAAGCTAATGAAGGGTGTAACAGGCGGCTACAGTAATGACGTCCGCCCTATGCTTCGTAAATTTAATTCAGTGGCTATGGCATTTCAGGCTTCTACGGTTTTGTGGTTCTCAGGAGTGGCCAGTATTCCGGAGTTAGCGGTTATATACTCGCGTAATCGAGACACACTTGAAGGCATGGGCGTCGACATACGAACGTTGCTGTCGGGTAAAGGTAGAGCGGAGCTTCTTCAAGTGGCGCAGGATTTTGAGATTGTAGCGCCAGAGGTTATTGAGCACAGCTTGCAGATGCTATACAACATGGACGACGTGACTACTGGCCGTGTTAGCCAGAAAATACTGTCTACGGTTTTTAAACTTAACGGACAGACCGCGCTCACCGAGATTACTCGCGCGTTGGGCGTTAAGATAGGCCAAAGATTTCTCGAAAGACACGCGGGTAAAGACACTCCTAATTCCAAGAGAATGCTGGCTGAACTGGGCGTTACGGCTAAAGAGGTTAAGTCATTTATCGAATCTGGCGATATGAGCAGTCCAGAAGGACAGAAATACCGTGATGCGCTGCACAGGTTTGTTGATGAGTCAGTCACTAACCCTACTGCGGCACAGGTTCCGTTGATTGGCAGTGATCCACTTTTTGCTATATTTGCTTCGCTTAAAAAGTTCTTTTACGGATTTTATGACAACGTTCATAAGTCTTTGTGGAACGATGCAAAAATACGCCGCACTGAGGGTGTAAGTACTGTCGTGCCGTTGATGATAACTGGCGCACTTTTACTTCCTTTGGGCATTGTGGCTGAGTTGCTTCGCGAGCTGATTAAGTACCCAATGGGGAGACCCGGCGGCTCAAAAGATTTTGGAGATATGTTGTACAGCGGCGGCATGGCTACAGGGTTATTGGGTCCAGTACATTTGATAGAATCTGCTTATGAGCAGACAACATTTGGAAAAAGCGCAGCCCTTTCGTTTCTTGGGCCTACAATTGGGGTGGCAGTGGATACTGCAAATGGCGACGCAAAGCCTAGCAGGTTTGTCCCACTTCCGCTTGTAACGCAGCACCCATATCTATCTAGGGAGTTTAATAAAATGGTGAAAAGTTTTATGGAGTAATAGCAGTACACTGTTATAATGCCGTATTAGCCAACTAATATGGTGTTTCGATGTCTGAAAAATCAATGGAGAACTTTCCAGCGGAGGAGCTTCGCTGTAAATGCGCTCAGTGTAATATGGATGTTGAGCATGGTTGTGACATGGAGGCTTTGTACGCGCTACAACGCGTTCGAGTCCGTTTTGACAAACCTATGTTTTTGACCAGCGCATTTAGATGCGCGGATCACCCAGCTGAAGCTTCCAAAACAAATCCTGGCACACATAACCAAGGTATAGCATTTGATATTGCTGTTCCTTGGGGCGCTGACCGCATGGAGATTGTCCGTTTGGCGTTGGCTGAGGGGTTTAGCGGCTTCGGCTTTGCTAGAA
>Ga0206127_1000932_pt1 | contig 33522 bp, 38 predicted proteins | sample Helgoland_Spring_6_FD_148646 | JGI IMG/M metagenome (GOLD analysis project Ga0206127, IMG submission 148646) | Pelagic subsurface seawater microbial communities from Kabeltonne, Helgoland, North Sea - Helgoland_Spring_Bloom_20160419_1 | ecosystem: Environmental > Aquatic > Marine > Epipelagic ...
TAAGTATTGCAATTGCCACAAGCGAACTGAACACGTTTAAGGCTGAACTCATCAATATCACAGCATGTAACGTTGAGGTTTTGCTTCCGGACTCAGATTGATTTATTGTTTTGCCCATATACTCAAAGCCATTGGAGTTTCAGCTAGGCGGCAGAGGAACTCAGCCCCGTAAGCTCAGTTACACTAGGTGCAACGTCGGTTACCGATTTGGGTGAGTGAGAGCAGCTAACAACGCTGTAGTTTAAGGGGCACGGGTATAAATCACATTTCAACAATTAATCCGGCTTCAGGGTTAACCTTACCTTCACACACATTTAGATAATCTTCGGTTAAACCATGTGACCAGTTAAGCTGAGTCAACTTCAACCAACTGGCATTTCTGCGGATAGAAGACTGCATAAAAGCCATAGTTTTTTGCTCGAATACTTCTGGTCCCCAATCTTTGGGGCGTTTTGGATATGGCTACCATGCTTGGCTCACACTGTTTAGCTAACAGCATGTTAGCAGCTTATAACTTAGCCAAAAATTCCTGACCATTGACGGTACTTCTTTGAGCCATGTATTTAGCTGCTCTTACAGAATCGTTGGCCAAAGCAAAACTTACTGGATCAACACCATTACACACTAAATTGTTGGCAATTGTTCTGATACTAACACCGCTGTCTCTTACTGAAACCTTCACTTTAAGTAGACTGTCACTTTTTATGGCTTCACATACTTTGACTAATTTGCTTTCAAGTACCGGGTCAATATCGATTGCTTGTGCGTTGCCAGTTAAAAGAATGCCTGCGGTTAGGATAGTGCTAATAATTACTTTTTTCATGATAAGTCTCTCTATGTTTGTTGTGTGTGATTTTGAGTACACCCATAGAGAAGGGATGAATTTAGATGTTGAAGGAGTGAAAGTGGTAAATAACGGTAAAACACGATGAAGCGTTTAAACATATAAATACAGCGATAAACCAGCGCTTATCATCGGGTTTTCGTCGTATTTTTTGAAGTTTTGTTACATTGACTGTATTAACCCCACTATTAGATACCTTACTCGTTTAGTCAATCAGCCTCATGTGAGGCCATTTTTTGTTAGAATGTCAGAGGGAGTGAGTAATACAAACTGGTCACAAAGATAAGATATGAGCACATAAATCTTTAGCGGGCATCACCACCGCATATTTGGCATGCATATCATGCAGACTGGCTTGATGAGCGCTTAGGTTTCTATCGCCACATGCTTCAGGTACGACAAAAACAGGGTAGTTATGTTGCAGGCCATCCACCACCGTAGCTCGAACACAGCCACTGGTTGTTAAGCCCACAACCACGATGGAGTCTACTGCGTTTTTTTCTAAGTGTGTTGCTAATTGCGTCTTAAAGAAGGCGCTTGGCCATTGTTTTTCAATGATCAGTTCATCGGATTGTTTATTGATTTTGCTGTTGATTTTCACCCACTGGCTGGACGTTTGAAGGATATCTAAATCAGGTAAACGGCGACGAAACACACTAGCAGTGGTTTCATCGTGATATACCACCGAAGTAAAATAAACGGGCAGCTTTTTAGCTCTGAAAGTATCTAACAACCCGTTTATCTGTGAGATTTGACTGTCAAAATTTCCTCCAAGTGGACTAGCTGGTTCGCTAAACCCATTGGACAAGTCAACCACAATAAGTGCTGGGCATACGCCCAGATCTAATGTGCCAATGGCTAAATCATGATCCTGCGGTGTATTTGACATAGTCTAATTATTTCACTTCAGGTCAGGCTCGAGACTTAACAAAACTAGGCGTTTGTGGTGCAGGCAAACCTGTTTCTTCGAGGCATCTAGCTTTGATCTCTTCAATCGTGCCACCAAAATCAAATAACTGTGTAGCACCACGCTTCTCAGACAACGCAGCACGTAATGCAGTGGTTTGTTGCTCTTCAACCGCACCATCCACTATCACCACACCGTAACGTATTGCTCCCTCAATAGAGACTAAACCTCGATTAACGTCGTCAAGTACACTATCGCAATCACGCAAGAATGGGTCTCCCCAACCACCGCCACCCCATGTATTGAAGTACAACAGGTCACCTGTTTTCACTTCAACACCATCACATTTAGCTGGCAAGATTTGTTGTGTACCATCTGCACGTTTTAATATTTTAGTGGACCTTTGTCCTGGTGTGCCACCGTTTACACCCCAAGGATAAGTTAGCCATCTTTCATCATGAATGGCGATATTACCATCGTTAAGAAAACGATAAGCTACCGATAATCCATTACCACCACGGTGCTTTCCTGCGCCACCAGAGTCAGTAATGGTTTCGTATTGTTCTACCCGTAATGGAAAGTAGGCTTCAATAAATTCGTTGGGAACATTAGTAAATCCTGGCCACAAAGAGTGTCCATCAGGTCCATCACCAACTGGGCGACCTGGTATGCCACCAAAACCAATTTGGAATAATTGGAACCATTCTCCTTTTTCATCGTAACCTGAATAAAATAAATGAGGTGAATCAGAAAATCCAGCCGCATTCATGGCTTCTGGGGCACCTTGTCCTAACAGTCCTCCCATCACATCAAAAATACGCCCTAATGCATGTGTCCGCCCTGACAGAGCAGCGGGGAAATTAGGCTTGAGCAAACTGCCTGCGGGTATATGCACATCGACTAAATCATAAAAACCATCGTTAAATACAATTTGTGGATCCACAAGGTTGATAGTAAATGAACCAAAAAACATCTTAAACATGTCTTCATTCAGGTAAAAGTTAATCGAGCTATTAGCTTGAGGATCGGTACCTTCAAAATCAAATATCGCCCGATTACCTTCTCGCCACATTTTACATTGTATTTTATAAGGACCCATACCAACGCCATCATCACAGACATAGTCCACAAACGTACGCGGCTCTTCAGGCACCAACATATTAATAATGGCTTCCATTGCCACATAATTCCGTTCTAACATGATTTCCATGGTGGAATAAAATATATCATCACCAAAACGTTCAGAGAATTCGACACATCTTTTAGCCGCAGTATTACAAGCGGCAACCAAGGCATTTAAGTCAAATCTATTCCATTGTGGGGTGCGCACATTGTGCAAAATTAAATCAAGAAGGTCGCTTTGCAACACACCTTTTTTATATAACTTAGTGGGAGGAATACGGATCCCTTCTTGGAAGATGCTTTCTGCTTTAATGGGGATAGAGCCCGGCACCATACCGCCATTATCTGACATATGACCAAACATGGCAGACCAAGCGATATGCCGGCCTTCTTTAAAAATAGGCACGAGCACAATCCAATCTGGTAGATGGGATACAGCAGCATTGGTCATATAAGGGTCGTTCGTTAATATGACGTCCCCTTCTTCTAACTGCCCTGTGTATGCTTCTAAAAAGCCATGAATAAATGAGCCAAACTGACCCACTACCATCTTGCCGTCTTTATTAGCGATCATCGGAAAACAATCACCTTGCTCCCGAATTCCAGGGCTCATGGCGGTCCTAAACAACACAGCATCCATTTCTTCTCGCGCATTGCTCAGAGCGTTTTCAATAATGTCTACCGTGACGGTGTCCACCTCGACTCTTTTCAAAGGTGACGTATTCGTTTGTAAAATTTTATTATTCATTGTCATCTCCAATTACTTCGCTGGGTTAATAAGAAGATTACCGACTGTATCAACCATTGCGTGATAACCAGGTAAAATAACGGTGGTAGAGTCCATTTCACTCACAATGGCGGGTCCTGGGATCTGTAAATCTGTTTGCATCTTATTTCGATCGTAAATAGGTGTAGGGTGATATTGTCCTTCGAAATAAATCTGACTATCTGCCAACTTACACTCATCTAGAGTATTAGCCGCATTGCCTTGTGGCATAGTGGGCAACTCATCACTGCTGGCGGTAGCAATAGCACGCACCATAACAATCTCATGACCTTCTTCTAGGGCAAACGTAAAGAGCTGTGTATGTTGTTTGTCGAACTGAGTTTTAAGTACCTCTAAACCCTGAGCTTGTAATTCGGCTAACGTAAATTCAATAGACAATTGAAAGGCTTGGCCGGTATATCGCACGTCTGCCTGATACGTCACTTCTTGATCCGATAAAGCAATACCATCAGTGATCAAGGTTGTACTGGCTTTATGTTTTAACTCATCTAATACTGTCGCCAGCTCTACTGCAGAAGCATTTTTAAGTAGTTTAACGAAGGTTTTTGATGCTTCATCACGCACCACAGTAGTCGCATCACCATAAGCACATAACACTCCAGGACCTGGAGGAATAATGGTTGGCCAAGCTTGAGTCAAAATTCCCAGTGCATTGGCATGCAGTGGGCCCGCGCCACCAAAACCAACCAGAGCAAAATCTCTTGGATCAAAACCTTGTTCTACAGATACCAATCGTAACGCACCAAACATGGCTTCGTTGACAATTTTGATAATACCTTCTGCAGCTTCTTCTACTGTTAAGTCCATGGTATCAGCGACTTTCTTCACTGCCGCTACTGCCTCATTTTTATCTATCGCCATTGCGCCACCAAGTTGCACATTAGAGGGCAAATAACCTAATACAACATTTGCATCACACACTGTAGGTTCAGTACCACCTTTCATATAGGCTGCAGGTCCGGGCTGAGCGCCGGCTGACTCGGGTCCAACACGCAACGCTTTGGTAAGTTCAGGTACAAAGGCTAATGAGCCGCCACCAGCACCCACTGTGCGTACATCAACCGATGGCGCGCGTACTGTCACATCGCCGACTCTGGTTTCACGTCGGACTCGTGCTTTGGCGTTTTGTATCAAGGCGACATCTGTGGATGTACCGCCCATATCAAAGGTTAAAATGTCGTTGAATCCAGCTTTTTTACAAAAATGCATGGCACCCGACACACCGCCTGCAGGGCCAGACATCAATAGATTAACTGGACTTTCAGCTGATGCTCTAGCAGATGCTAACCCCCCATCTGATCTCAAAATAGAAAGATGTAAGTCTTCACCCATAGTGGTTCTTAAAGAACGGTTTAAATTTTCCACATATCTTGCGACTTCTGGGCGCACATAACTATTCACAACAGTGGTTTCTGTGCGTTCATATTCCTGCATTTCAGGGACTAAATCACTGGATATTGAAATAGGAATATCCGTAAATATTTCTGCGGCGACTGCTTTAGCCTTCTGTTCGTGCGCACCATTTAAATAGGCATTAATAAAACAAATAGTCAGTGCTTCAACATGACCGGTGTTTTTTAAGATGGTTAACGATGTGCGAAGTGCAGCTTCGTCTAAGGTATCCACCGTCTCGCCATTTGCGCCCATTCTCTCATCGGCTTCAATCGTTAATTCCAGCGGGGCCAATAAAGGTTTCTTCACAAAACTCACCCAACCGCCTAGTCCACCCGGGCAGAACGAGCGAGCAACTTGTAAAACTTGCTTGTAACCTTTAGTTATCACTAACCCTACTTTTGCGCCTTTTCCTGTTAGGACTGCATTTGTGGCCACTGTGGTACCGTGCATCACACGACTAATTTTCTTAGGGTCTATTCCAGACTCTTGACAAATTCTATCGATGCCATTTAACACCCCAATAGAGGAATCCTCGGGAGTGGATGGCACTTTAGCCGTATGGGTTTGCCCATTCACTTCGTTAATAAGTAACAAGTCAGTGAACGTTCCACCCACATCAACACCTAATCTATAACTCATGTTTTACTCCAATATCCGGCGACGTTTATTACGCCGATTAATTAAGATAATAATTTTCAATCCAAGGTTTGGCGTTTCCGCCTGTAGCAGTACCAGTCAAATCCATAGCTAAGTCTGCCGCTTTAACTAAAAGTGCCATATCGATACCCGTAGAAAATCCCATTTGCTCTACCATCATAACGACATCTTCAGTGGCCACGTTACCACTGGCACCTGGTGCAAATGGACAGCCACCTAATCCAGCGATAGACGCATCAAATTTTCTTATACCTGCTGTTATCGCCGCATAAACATTGGCGAGACCCATGGCCCTGGTGTCATGGAAATGACAGGACAGCAAATCTAGATCAAAACGACTAGCCATTGCCTCTAGCAGCTGATTGACCTCTAAAGGGTTAGCAGCACCTATGGTATCTGCGATAACGATGCGTGAAGCACCGGCTTGCAGTAATTCATCGGTGACACTAAACACACTGTCCGCACTGATTTTTCCTTCAAAAGGACAGGCCCAAGCTGTGGCCACATAAGCTTGTACATTTGCCCCCTGTTCCTTGGCCGCTTTGAGTACATCTTTGCTAACCTTGATACTGTCCTGTGTCGACATACGAATGTTTTTCAGGTTCATCGTATCTGATGCAGCAACCACTAATGATATCAGCGGTACCTGCGCTGACATCGCCAACTCAAACCCCTTCATGTTAGGTATTAAGGTAGAAAATAAGCTTGTGGTGTTTTCAAGTGCCGCAAATAACTCAGCAGTACCGGCCATAGCTGGCACTGTTTTAGGGGAGACAAAAGCCCCCACTTCTATTTCAGGTACTTTGGCTGCTACCAATGCACTGATTAAACTGAGTCGTTGTTCTTTACTTAACAATTGAGGCTGATTTTGCAAGCCATCCCGAGGGCCAACATCGTTAATTGTGATATGTTCCAGGGCCATTAACTCACCACCTCTGCCGCTCTTAGAATGGCCACTTTTTCTGAGCTCATACCTAACAAATCATGTAATACTTGATCTGTGTGCTCACCTAATGCAGGCGCAGCACTAAAACTTTCTTCATTACTTCTAGAAAATTTAATAGGGTTACCAGGTCCTTTTGTTTTATGCCCCTGAGGGTCAGATAACTCCACTACCATATTACGATGTAATACTTGTGGATCACTCAGGGCTTGAGAAAACTTATTCACCGGAGCACAAGGAATACGTGCAGCCTCAAGCAATCCCAACCAGTGGCTAGAGCTTTGAACTGATAGAGTTTCGTTTAATGTGGCATTAATAAAATGCTGGTCTTTAAAACGACCAGGTTGAGTGTCGTATTCAGGCTTATCCAAACTTTTGACTTGTACCACTTGTTTCAGATTTTGCCAAAAATTATCGGTGATAACGGCGATGACAATTTGTCCATCGCAGGTATTGAATGTGTTGTAAGGCACATGTACAAAATGTGAATTACCAATTGGATAGGGATCTTTACCTGAGATAAAATGCATGGTTGCCATATAGTTTAATAACGATATTTGGCAATCCAGCATAGAAATATCCACATCTTGCCCCTCACCACTTTTCTCTCTTTCCAGCAATGCGGCTTGAATGCCCATAACAGCAAACATTCCCCCCCCTAAATCCCCAATAGGTATACCTGCTCTCACTTGCTGATCGGCATTGGCACCCGTAATGGACATCCCCCCCCCCATAGCTTGGGCAACCTGATCAAAAGCAGGCCTTTTAAAACCCGGGCCATCGTTACCAAAACCGGTGATAGAGCAGCTGATAATACGAGGATTCACTTGTTTTAAATGTGCATGATCAATTTTGAGACGTGCTGGTACTCCCGCGCCAAAATTGTTGATCACCACATCAGACTTTTTCACCAAGTCATAAAATAACTCAAGACCTTTTTCTGATTTAAGATCAATACAAACGCTCTGTTTATTGCGGTTTAGGGTAATGAAGTACGCCCCCATACCATTGATTGAATTCTCCGGATCTGTGGCTAACAGTTTGCGAGTTCCTTCTCCCTTAAGTGGTTCAACTTTTATGGTTTCTGCACCTAAATCGGCTAATATCATGCCGCAATAAGGTCCAGATAACATATGCGTTAAATCAAGAATACGTGTGCCCGATAACGGCTTATTAGTCACTGTACATTACTCCAATAAAAAAACAGAGGAGCCTTGCGGCTCCCAATAACTAGAAGCGATATGTAAAGTCGATACCGTAAGAATCACGTGCTGAAGGTTGGATGAAAGAACCACCAAACTCAGGAGTAGGAATAACTTCTTGCAAATATTCCTCGTCTGTTAAGTTTTTAGCCCATATAGCCAAGTTCCAATTTTCAGCATCAAAGCTGACTCTTAGGTTAACTGTGCTGTATGCATCACGTGTTGCGTTGTCAAAGTTAACGGGGTGGGGTCCAGGAGGCACACCGCCACCCAAAGTGCCAAAGAAGTCCCAGATAGTAGGTAAACTTTGTGCCGTTTCTTCAGGCCCTGTTCCTTGCAATGTATGGAAGTTGGTTTCGCCTACATACTGCCAATCTAATCGCGTGGTCATAAATACATCAGCCGTGATAGAGTAATCCCAGCTTCCCCCAAAGGTGAAGGTTTCATCAGCTGCTTGGGGAGCCTTGTTACCGACAGACAATGGACGGTTGCGGTTTTCTTTAATTTCACTGTCCAATAAACCCATACCACCAAATATCATGATGTCTTCAGTCACCTGAGCACTAATATCTAATTCAAAACCTTGAATAGCCAACTCTTCGATAGTGGTCACAGAGCGCAATAGGCCAAATGGGCCCGCGAAAAATTCAAAGAACTGGTTATCATCAACAGTGGTTGTGAACACAGCGGCATTTAATTTCACTTTGTTGTTCATCATCTTTGATTTGAAACCCAGCTCGATATTAGTGGTGACTTCCTTTTCATACTCGTCTTTAACAATGAGCTGTGCATTCACCGCATCACCAGGTGTGCCATTACCATTGGCATTAAACCAAAAGTCTAAGGTCGCTTCGGTTCCGATAGAGTTAAAGCCACCACTTCTGAAACCGACACCATAACTGGCATACCAATTAAGGTTGTCACTTGCCGCATAACCTAAAGTCACTTTAGGTTGCAACTGGCTAAATGAGCGGTTTCGGTTAGGAATGCCATTCGGGTTAGCATTAAAGGCTGGATTGATTGGGCCCAACACACCGTTAACGTAAGTGTTCACATTCAGTCCTGAGGCGGTCACATTCGGTACGTTATTACTGACTTCTCTGTCTTCGTAATCATAACGAAGTGCGATGGCTAATTCCCATTGCTCGTTCAGATCATATTCAAGTTGACCAAAAGCTGACATTACTGAGGTATCAAATGTATCAGAAAATAATAAGTCAGTTGGGTTGGGGCCTGTTGCTGGCACGTAGGCTTGGCGCAAGAATCCTTGACCTTGATCAGCACCATAAGCCACCACTACATCACGCTCGATTTGAGCAAAATAGACACCACCAATCCATCTTAGGTCGGCATTGTTGTCATCTGATGTGAAACGTAATTCACCACTGAGATCAGATTGACTTCGCTCTTGGTATTGATAACCATCGCATGATAATGGTGTGAAAGGTCCGTAAACTCCAGTGAACTCAACTCCAGGAGGAAAAACACCAAAGGGTGAGAAAAAGTTACCAAACAAGTCTGTTCTATCTGCCCCACCTAATGCACCAGGTGTGTTGTTTAGGGTAGCACGGTCAGTTTGACACTGAGGGGTTAATTCATAACCATAGAAAGTCGCACTGGTACCATCAGACAGTAGGTCTTCTTCTAAATCGTTATAAGCTAAAACGGCGGTCACATCCATACCATCTAAGTCCCAGTCGGCTTTTAAAGAAAGCTCAGTGGTGTCTTGTTTATTCACGCCTGGAACATTAAATGCAAAGTTAATATCAACATCATTCACGTCCTTGTTAAAAGCGGCATCAAATCCATTGGCCACAAATGACGGTAACGCAAACACCGCATTATAGTTAATTGCCCCTCCCTCTACCTTGCCCATGCTGGCACGAAAGTCTAAGGTTAAATCATCACTCGCATCCCAAATCAAACGCCCACGGATATTGGTGTCTTCCAGATAATCAACCGAATCATCTGCGCCGGTAAACGTGTTTTCATAAAAACCATCTGTAGTTTTATAACTAGCGCTTAAGCGACCGCGAACATTTTCTGATAATGGCCCGCTGATCACGCCATTTATTCTTTGGCTATTGTTATTTCCTAAGCCTAAGGTAACCCTGCCCTCTAATTCATCTGCAGGCATTTTGGTGGTGACTAATATCGCACCCGACACAGCATTTCGACCATACAAGGCACCTTGTGGACCTTTAAGTACCTCGATTTGAGACACATCTAATAATTCTTCGTTGAAACTGTTTGGGTTAGTCATCAACACACCATCTACCACATAAGCAAACGTACCTTCAGCATCACGAGTCGATACAATGCCGCGAATGGTTACTTGCGTGTCACCCACGTTTGCTGCATCAACCATAGTCACGTTAGGAATAAGCCCAATGAAGTCCCCTGGTCGTTCAATACCAGCACTTTCAATCATCTTTTCAGAGATAGCAGTGACTGCAATAGGTACTTCTTGCAGACTTTCTGGTCGTTTTCGAGAAATACTAATGATTTCTAAATTGTCTTCTTGAACTACAGTCTCTTGCGCTACCGCTTGATTGATTCCAACTAAACTATTTGCGAACAGAGCGACAAAAATACTTGTTGCAAGTGCGCTTTTACGGAGTGTTACCATTGTGTTTCTCCAATTGTTTTATTTTAGATTTATGTGTTTTAGTCTTCGCCATAAGGTTGTTTGACTCAACCCAAGATAATCGGCGACCTGTTGCTTATCACCTTGGAATCTATGCATTGCGTTCAATACAAGTTCCAACTCTTTTTTTCTGACCAAAGCTTGGCCGGTTTTAAATACTGTTACTAAGAATAGTTCAGGGGAAATATCGCGCAATATCTGTTTAATCTTTGAAAGGTCTTCTGCCATCTGTATAGATGCAATAACCCGTTCAAGAACATTTTCTAATTCACGTACATTGCCCGGCCACGCATAACTGACTAAGTCGTCTAAGATTTCAGTGAGTATTTCGTTAACCGTAAATTGCGATTGATAGCTGGTGATAAGGCGAAGAAGTTTTTGCTCTGCAATACTAGAAATATCCTCGGGACGATCACGTAGAGGTGGGATATGAATATTAAATACATTGAGTCGAAAAAATAAATCTTCCCGAAACTTGCCTTCTACAACTAGCTGCTTCAGCTCTTTATTGGATGCAGCGACCACTTTTAAGTAAGCAGGTTTTTCTTCATTAGATCCTAAAGGTCTATAATGACGTTCTTGTAAGAATCGCAGTAACTTTGATTGTTGATCAAGTGCCAACTCACTGATTTCATCAAGGAACAACACCCCATATTGCGCTTCTTCAATGAGTCCTTTTCTTCCACCTCGTTTGGCGCCGGTATAAGCACCGTCGCGATGTCCAAAGAGTTCCCCTTCAAACAATTCAGTAGGAATTGATGAGCAATTAAGGGCGACAAAATGTCCTTCTGAAAAGGGACTGGCTTCATGTACCGATCGAGCAATGAGTTCTTTACCTGTCCCAGATTCACCATAAATCAATACATTACTGGGTGAGGAAGAAAATGCCTTCACTTGCTGTACCACTTTTTGTATAGCGGATGATTCAAACACTAATTTGTGACGTGAAGAGACTTTCACTTTTTTAGGTTTGGGTTTTTTTCTATATAATTGATAGATATAAAGCGGTTTTCCTTGTGTCATTACGCAGTCTTGATGAAACCACCAGTCAATACCTTGAATACGGCACTCGCCATCTGTAGGACGGGTTATTTCTTCAGAGTGAATGAGACTTTCTAAATCTGAGCAGTTGCCATTATCGACACCTAAATCACGTCTCGCGGCTTGATTAAAAATTATGGATTGACCATCTTCGTCAGTCATAAAAATGGGAGTTTTTGATTGTTTCAACAACCAATTAGTTAAGGCAACGCCTTGATTAGTGACTAACTGTTCATTGGCTATTTGAATGGCAGTAGAAATGGTTTTGCGACAGGAATCAGCACTGTATAATAAAAAAGAAGGGATACCATGTTGGGTAGCCAAACCACATACCAAACTAGCGCCTACAAAAGCAATGTTGGGCTGCTGACGTGTTAATTGAAATAATTCACGGGCTTGTTCGGCAGTAGTATAAATTTCCTCTTGCACAGTGACATTCAATGCAGCTTCTAAGACGGGCACAACAGGTGACGCTTCAGCAAAATTAATCATCACTATTTTGCGTGATACTTGAGCAGCACGCTGTAATGCTGAAATAATATCTGTGGCACTGCAATCTAATGATACAACGGGCAAATCTAAGGCTGATCTTAAGTAAGCAGCATTAGAGCCAGCACTGACGATCACATCGGGTAAAAAATTATTAATATGTTCATCTATTTCCGCCACACTTCCAACTATTGCATCAAATAATTTAAATTTGGCCTGCCCCCCAAATTCGGGCAACACACTTGTCATCAGCTGACTAAATTCTTTATGACCAAATATTAGAATCCTGACTGCTTGGGATTTTGTATTCACTTTATTCACGATACTTTCTCCAGATCCTGCGGACTGACAACTAGAGGTTGTATAAAAGTGAACAAAAGCTGATGCAAAATAATTGGCTAACTTTCAAGTTGAATAAAAGATAACTCTGAATAGCATTAGTTATGCCATTTTCATAAATTTTTAGTTGGCAGCCTATTTTTAAAGGCGCTCAATATTAGTTTGCAAATTTTGATGCATATTAATAGAAGATTTTAAGGTGGCTTTTATTTCAATATGAAAAACAATATTTCATATTGAAATAAAAACCACAAAGATTTACCTTTATGAAATCAGCTGACAGAGTTGTAAAATAGGCCCTAATGCATTGGGGCAATCAAGATCTTGAACCCTCCAATTACCTAATCCCTCTCGTTTACCTTTGTTATCAGAATTAATGCCCTGCAGAGATAACTTTTCTAAAGACGCGTCCAAAGAGTCTACGTTCAATGATAATAAAAATAGTCCTTCCCCACGTTCGGCCAAAATTTGGGCAACTTCACCTTCTGTTGATAACGGTTGCACAAGAACAAGCCATACGCCTGACAAACAAAAGCGGGCTGTTTTAACTTGTCTGTTGGGTAGGTCTTCGATGATAGGCTCAGACTGCAATAAAATGCGTAAATACTCAATCTGAGGGGCTAATTCTCGCACCACAAAGTTTATGTGGTGAATTGAATTGACTGTAGACATGACTTTGACCCCTCTTAGTTGCAAATGATATTTCTAAGCAAAATTTCATTTCGAGTGAAAAGCTGCTATTGATACCAAAATTTACTAACAAGCAACATTGGGACCATATAACTTTTTTATATATTTACTCCTGCATATAACCTATGGGTAGCGCACTAATGGCTGACACTCCAGAATCTATGGCGGCTTGAGCTACTGCCCGTGCCACACGTTTCAAGAGTCTAGGATCCATGGGTTTAGGGATAATGTAATCCTTACCAAAACTAAGACTATCTATATTGCTAGCAGTCAGCACTTCTTTTAACACGTCTTCTTTAGCAATGCTGCGAATGGCATCCACCGCAGCAATTTTCATCTCATCGTTAATCTTAGAGGCACGCACATCCAACGCGCCACGGAAAATAAACGGGAAGCACAGCACATTATTGACTTGGTTAGGATAATCAGAGCGTCCTGTTGCCATAATTAAGTCATCCCTTACTTGATGAGCTAATTCAGGTTTGATTTCAGGATCGGGGTTTGAGCAGGCAAACACGATCGGATTAGGTGCCATTAACTTCAAAGCCTCTGGTGGCAATAAGTTGGGTCCAGATACGCCAACAAATACGTCGGCGCAGTCTAGCGCATCCTCTAACGTTCGCTTATCAGTGTTATTGGCAAATAACTTTTTGTGGCTGGTGAGATCTTCACGATGAGTATGGATCACACCTTTTCTATCAAGCATATAAATATGTTCGCGTTTAGCACCACATTTAATCAACAGCTGCATGCAAGCGGTGGCTGCGGCACCGGCGCCTAAACACACTATTATGGCCTCTTCTATACTTTTACTTTGAATTTCCAACGCGTTCAACATTCCCGCTGCGGTGACTATAGCAGTACCGTGTTGATCATCATGAAAAATAGGTATGGCACAGCGTTTAATTAATTCCTGCTCTATTTCAAAACATTCAGGGGCTTTAATATCTTCAAGGTTAATCCCACCGAAGGTATCTGCAATACATGCGACTGTGTTGATAAACTCTTCTGTCGTAGTATGCTTCACCTCAATATCAATAGAGTCAATGTTGGCAAAACGTTTAAACAACAAAGCCTTTCCTTCCATAACAGGTTTTGACGCAAGAGGACCTAAATTACCTAAGCCTAAAATGGCCGTACCGTTAGAAATCACCGCCACTAGATTGCCTTTGCCGGTGTATTTATAAGCAGTATCGGGGTCGGCTGCAATTTCTCGAACGGGCTCAGCCACGCCAGGGCTATACGCTAGCGCTAAGTCGGTGACACTTTCGGCCGGCTTAGTGAGTGCAATGCTGATTTTCCCCGGTACAGGTTTGGAATGGTAGTCAAGTGCTTGTTGGCGAAAATCAGACATTATATTGTCAGTCCTTTTAGAAATAGAAATGATTACAGTAAATTTAAACGTTAATTGTTGCTCTTATAAATTGATGTACCTATAAAAATTTTTGATCAACATTCTGCAAATAAATGTAACACAGTATGAATTAATCCACATGCATGATCAGATTGCTATTTTATAGATAGCCATTATAAATAGTATAGATATTTTGAATTTTGCTCGTTGCACGCAAAACTTAAGATGCTTTAAAATAGGGGTAGCACAACCTAATGGCGATTATTAATATTTACCCATACCAAGATCAAAATCAGGGGATGTTTACTTCTACTAAAAAAAGGACACAAAAAAAGCGCTAAACAAGCGCTTTTTTTGATGTCTTTTCAGACCACAAACAATTTTAGCTTTTCTTAAGACCAGCAAAACGTTTGTTGAATTTGTCAACACGACCACCAGTATCAACGTTACGTTGCTTACCAGTGTAGAAAGGATGGCAAGACGAACATACGTCTAAGTTGATGTCTTTTTTCAAAGTAGAACGTACTTTGATAATGTTTCCGCAAGAACAGTTTGCAGTCATTATTTGATAATCAGGATGGATATCTTGTTTCATGGGTTACCTCTTCGTCAGGCCGCATCGCTATTCAACCCGAAGTTGAACACCATACGAAAATTAAATTAAAAAGCTTTGTGGCTTGCCGCAAAGTGGCGCGCATATTAATGTAACGGGCCGGGGCGATCAAGGGTTTTGTTGATTTTATACCCAAACCACCCCATTTATTAAAGGTTATGTAGTAAAAATGGCAATACTAAGTGTCGCGCTTCCTATTCCGAAGCGTCAATTGTTCGATTATTTATATAAAGGTACCGCGTTATCTGTGGGTGTGCGTGTGCGTGTTTCTTTTGGCCCTCGCAAATTAATAGGTGTGGTTTGGGGAATAAACGAAAAGTCAGATTGGGACATCAGCAAACTCAAATCCATTGAAACGGTAATAGATGAATCACCGATATTCAATCCAGGCTTAGTGAAGCTATGCAGCTGGTTGGCCCAATATTATAAACATCCCATTGGTGATGTAGTGCAAACAGCCATGCCAGTAGCACTGCGAAAAGGTGAGTCGAGCCAAGCAAAACCTATTCAATATTGGACGTTAAGCGATACTGGCCAATCTGCGGATTTAAGCAGTTTATCGCGCGCGCCAAAACAGCGCCATTTACTAGAATCATTACGCAGCCAAGATATTATTAAGTCAAAGGCCAAAGCTGATTTTAGCGCTGCTGCTATTAAATCGTTAGTCGAAAAAGGTTACATCAAACCCATCGAAAAAGCCCCATCTAATACATCATCATGGCAACAAGATTTAAGCATCCAAGATAAGCCAATGGCTAATGTAGAGCAGGCCATCGCTATAAGCTGTATTGAAGCAAGGCTCGAGCAATATAGCTGTTTTTTATTAGACGGTATTACCGGTAGCGGAAAAACAGAGGTGTATCTCCAAGCTATAGAGCAGGTTCTCAAACAGGGTAATCAGGTACTGATTTTAGTGCCGGAAATTGGGCTTACCCCACAAACAGTGCATAGATTTAAATATCGCTTCGGTATTGATGTAGGAATATTACACTCAGGGCTCAACAATAATGAACGCCTACAAGTATGGCAACAAAGTGCAAGTGCACAGTTAGGTATCATTATAGGGACTCGCTCCGCAATATTTACACCCATGCTTAAGCCTGGCCTGCTAATTGTTGATGAAGAACATGATTCTTCGTATAAACAACAAGATGGCTTACGTTACCATGCAAGAGATCTTGCTGTGATGCGGGCCCGTGAAGAAAACATTCCTCTGATACTGGGATCGGCCACCCCTGGGTTAGAAACACTAAACAATGCGCTAACCGGTAAATATCAACACCTTAAGTTACATGAGCGTGCTGGTAATGCATCACTGGCGACTCAACACATTTTTGACATTCGCCAGCAGCCTCTAAAATTTGGTGTTGCCCAGGGCATGTTAGAGCGCATGAGTCAGCATTTGCAGCAAGGCAGTCAGGTGATGTTATTTATCAATCGCAGGGGTTATGCACCGGCCCTGATGTGTCATCAATGTGGCTTTGTTGAACACTGTAAACGATGTGACAAACCCTATACTGTGCACAAACAGCTTCACAAATTACAATGTCACCACTGTGCTAGTGCTAAATCAATCCCTAAAAGCTGCCAACAATGCCAGTCCAATGAGCTTACGTCTATGGGGGTCGGTACAGAACAATTGGAGCAAGGACTGGCTGCTTATTTTCCACAGTACAGCAGCATTCGAATAGACAGTGATAGCGCAAGAGGAAAAAACAAACTAGATAACATGCTCAACAGCATCAACAACAACGAGCATCAAATTCTAATTGGTACACAAATTTTGTCTAAAGGTCACCACTTTCCCAATGTCACACTGGTGCTTATTCTAGATGTTGACGGCGCGCTGTTTAGTGCCGACTATCGTGCAGCAGAACATTTGGCACAACTTATTACCCAACTCGCAGGACGTTCGGGACGTGCAAAAAAACCCGGTGAAATGTGGTTGCAGACTCACGACCCAGGTCATCCATTATTACAAGATTTGATCAATAATGGCTACGCGGATTTTGCCCAATATGCTCTGCTTGAGAGACAGCATGCGAATTTGCCACCCTGTACGTTTCAAGCATTATTCAAAGCACAGGCATTAAGCGCTCGTGATGCTTTTGATTTTTTACAACAAATTGCCCAACTATTTAAAACTGCTATCGGTGTGGATTGTGTGGGTCCCATTCCTGCTTTAATGGAAAAACGACAAGGCCAATACCGCATGCAATTATTATTACAAAGCCCGCAGCGGAGCATCTTACAAAAAGCCATTGGGCAAAAAATCAAACAGATTGAAACCTTAAACTTGACCCATAAAATTCGCTGGTCGTTAGATATCGATCCTCAGGATTTTAGTTAAATACAATAATAATGTAAATTCTGATTGAGGATCCTGTGATCCTAGGTAACATCATGCACCTTATTACTTAGCAAAATTTTTATAACATGGCTCACAAAGATTACGTGGCTCGTGGACGCAGCAAAAAACAGGCTCCACCACCACCCCAAACTTCACTACCATGGTTACGGATCGTCATCACCCTCTCATTGGTGACCGGTTTTAGCTATTTTTTGTGGAGTATCAAGGGTATCGCCCCCGAAAATATAGCTCACAATAATGCAACCACTGAGCAAGCCCAAAGCGAAAAAAACACCATGCCTGATATCCCAGAGGAAGAATGGGAATTTATAAAAAGCTTGCCTGAATTCACAGTTAAAATAGAACAAAAGGAGCAAGACGCACCGACAGTGCGTCGCCTAATACAATGTGGATCGTTTAGGAAGAATGAACAAGCTCAAGAGCTTAAAGCAAATATAGCCTTTCAAGGTTTAGAAGCACAAGTGAGGTCAAGTCAAGGTTCGTCAGGTGTGTGGTACCGAGTCATCCTTGGCCCTTATGACAGCAAACGCTTAGCCGAAAAACACCGCCATACTTTGCAGCGTGCAAAAATTAATGGCTGTAAAATTTGGAACTGGAACCTTTAATAAAAGCAGACACTGAACATTCCAAGTCGTGAGCACCTGCTCGCGGCTTGAAAAAAAAAGAATACTCCCCACATCTAGTTCATCCGGCATCGTTCCTCTGATAAAGAAGACAATAGCCCACCCTTAGCCCTGACAACCTTAGTGTATCCCTAGTGTAAATCTGTGTGTTTACCGCTATTGTTGTCCTTGGACATTGAAGGAAATTTCGTGACTACAATTGTATCAGTACGGCGCAATAATCAAGTGGTAATAGCAGGTGATGGTCAAGTTTCACTTGGCAATACCGTTATGAAAGGCAACGCAAAAAAAGTGCGACGCTTATATAATAATAAAGTCTTGGCTGGCTTTGCTGGCGGCACAGCAGATGCGTTTACTTTATTTGAACGATTTGAGTCTAAGCTTGAAATACATCAAGGAAACTTAACCCGCGCAGCGGTTGAACTAGCAAAAGATTGGCGTAGCGACCGAATGTTACGCAAATTAGAGGCTATCCTGGCTGTCGCAGACGAAACGGCTTCCTTTATCATAACTGGAAATGGCGATGTAGTTCAGCCAGAGAATGACATAATTGCCATAGGCTCTGGAGGCAACTTTGCACAATCTTCTGCCATGGCCTTGTTGGAAAACACCGAATTATCAGCCAAAGAAATTGCCGAAAAAAGTTTGACCATAGCCGGCAATATTTGTGTATTTACGAATCATAGCCAAACAATTGAAACAATCGATTATTAACCATATCGGCTAAGACACTCTACCTGACTGGCGTTGCTTACATTGAGCACCAGTTAATTACCCAGCTTAAAAGGTTTTATTTATGTCAGAAATGACCCCAAGAGAAATCGTCCATGAGTTGGACAGTCATATTATCGGTCAACAGGACGCTAAACGGGCAGTGTCTATTGCCCTTCGGAATCGCTGGCGCAGAATGCAGCTTGGATTAGAGCTGCGCCAAGAAGTGACACCTAAAAATATCCTCATGATTGGCCCAACAGGTGTGGGTAAAACCGAAATTGCCCGGCGCTTAGCCAGGTTAGCCAACGCGCCTTTTATTAAAGTCGAGGCCACAAAATTTACAGAAGTCGGTTATGTAGGTAAAGAAGTCGAAACTATTATTCGTGACTTAGCTGATATCGCCATAAAAATGACCAAAGAGCAGGCCAAAAGTAAGGTGAAATTCCGCGCTGAAGAAGCGGCAGAAGAACGTCTTTTAGATGCATTATTACCCCCACCAGAAAATGCCTTTGGTGATAAGGAAGAGCATCAGGATAAAGGCACCAGACAGATTTTTCGCAAAAAACTCCGCGAAGGGCAATTAGACGATAAAGAAATTGAGCTAGACGTTGCTGCGCCTCAGGTTGGCGTAGAAATAATGGCACCTCCAGGTATGGAAGAAATGACCAATCAACTACAAGGCATGTTTCAAAATTTGTCAGGTAGTCAAAAGAAAAAGAAAAAGCTTAAAGTCAAAGAAGCGTTTAAATTATTAATCGACGAAGAAGCTAGTAAGTTAATTAATCATGAAGATCTGAAGCAAACAGCGATAGACTCACTTGAACAAAACGGCATAGTGTTTATTGATGAAATTGACAAAATATGTAAGCGGGAAGGCTCTACCAGCGGAGGAGACGTATCACGTGAAGGCGTGCAACGTGACTTGTTGCCATTAGTGGAAGGTTCAACCGTGTCGACTAAACATGGTACCGTAAAAACCGATCATATTTTGTTTATTGCTTCTGGTGCGTTTCAAATGTGCAAACCTTCAGACTTAATTCCTGAACTACAAGGTCGATTGCCTATCCGTGTTGAACTTTCCGCGTTGACTGCCCACGACTTTGTACGTATTTTGACTGAGCCAAATGCATCGCTTACCGAGCAATACGTAGCTTTGCTTAAAACGGAAGGTGTAGATGTCTCATTTACTGAAGAAGGTATAGAGCGTATCGCTCAGGCCGCATGGAAAGTGAATGAACGTACCGAAAACATCGGAGCCAGACGCTTGCATACCGTGATGGAAAAACTGATGGAAGACATTTCTTACGATGCCTCTGAAAAAAATGGCGAGTCGTTAATTGTCGATGCTAAATACGTTGACGACCACTTAGAAATGTTAGTAGATGACGAAGATTTAAGTCGCTTTATTCTGTAATCTATCTTTGTGAATACAAAAAAACCGCTAGGTTTAGCGGTTTTTTTGTATCCAGGTTTTCTTCGGTTTGGCATGAAAATACCAGTAGCTTTGTCCCTCTAATCAGTTATTGGCCTTAAAATTTCTGGAACATGGAAACGAGTTTTTTACTAACACCGATGTATTTCTTGAGCCTGTTGTTCGCTTGTTTGGATCATAAAAGGTATCAACCATTTGAAAAGAGGCTTTTCGCATCATCCCTGCGGAAACTAAGTTCTCTTCGTGGCGTGCAATATAGACCTTTTCACATTGTGCTTTTTGAGCCAATTCGATTGGCCTTGAGTAGTAACCTGCTTCCAATTCCTTTACCACTATAATGCATCTTAACTACCACATCATTAATATATGCCATGGTTGATAAATCGGAATATTGACTGAGTTGTGAAGGACATGCGTCTTTAAAAATTAAAATCGCGAACCCTGTAATTTCACATTCTTCTGCTAAAACAGCCAGCGCCTTCCCATCACGTATTTGCTGAAACTGTTGCTCGATGCTTTCATCTGTAATGTAGTTCCATTCATTTAAACCATCTCGAAATAAAATGTTTTTCATGTGTTCAAAATCAGCTACTTTAAGTGGCCTTGAATGTACTTTCATATTCCACCTCTATTTGGCACATAACGCCTTGTAACGCCCAGCATGAATGTGAAGCACATGCTTTTAACGGTCCAGCACTTTGTGCAATTGTTAAGAAACCTGTTAGGTGTGCGTAGACACATTGTTGATAGACATTCTCCAATGACAAATACCCAGTGTTAAGCCGGCAACACAACGCTGACACTAAGAAAAACAGTCATTTGCCCCCCCAAAAGCTCGACACCATTTTGCCTGCTATCTGTTTAGGAGGCACCCCTGACGATTGAGTGACGCCTGGCGGGATTGTTACTCCAACGGCTTTCTCGCTTGTCCAAATATGTACCTGTGGCTCAAATTTAAAGGTCGAAATCTGCTTTGCTATGACGGCCAAAGCCCCATTAAGCGCAGCTACGGTCACATAGAGCGGTGTTTGACAAGATGCACAGGAATGATGAGTCTTGTCTGAGCCGGTGCCGCCCTTCATTACTGTAGAATAGTTTTGTCCATGGGCACTGCACCTATCGGGCTGAAAAAACGCCAGTGCAGTATATGGCATAGCCGTAAACACTCTACAATCGCTACAATGACATACCAATTGCACAACGGGTGCTTCATTGATGCGAAGTGTCAGTACGCCACATTCACAGCGTGCAGATGTCCTCGTTGTTCCAATCATATTTCTCTCTCTAGGTGTCTGCTATCCACAAGCATTCGCCCAACTTACATCAGTTAAGGGGATCAGTAAGCTTATTAAAATATGCAACAAAGTGGAAACCAGTAAACGTTCCGTGTCCCAACTTAAGTCGCTTGCTATGTATTTTGCGTAACATGACATGTGTGAATGACCGTTTTATTTAAATACTGCCAGCCACTTTTTAATTTATTCATGATTAAGCCATACCCTTTAAAATTTAACTTATAACAGGCACAACCCAAGCCAAAGAATCATTACAAAAAATCAGTTTGTTCTCATCATTAAAGAGATATAGCGAATATGAAACTGGCTAATGAATTAAAAAACGGGTTAAACATGTGTATAAAAATGTAAAGAAAACACCCATCTCACAATATTATTTACGCTTCTTATTTGGGCTTAATCAAGACAGAAGCCAACTCACGTCGCTCTCCTTAAAGTGTATCAACAAGCCAAGTCACGGTGTGTGCTAACACCCGCTCACTGAATTTAGCCGTGGGGTTAAAAGCGTCGAAAATATGATCGGCACCACTGATATGACGATATTCTTCAAGCTCACTTGATGCCGTATCAATGATTTTGCGATCAATATCAGGGATCGTATCCTCAGTTCCCCGTATACAAAGCAAAGCGCCAGAATATGCTCTAAATGGGGTGAAAATATCATAACCCATTAAGCCTAAAAAATGCTGTTTGGTTATCGTTATGGCTTCCCAATCTTGAAATACTACCGAGCCTGTTGCCAATACTTGGCGGCGTTGCTCTGCGGAAAGCAAATTTTCAGCAACGGTATCTGGATTACCAGCCGCAGACCACAAAACCATACTATTAAGTTGCTTGGGATAATGGCCTGCTAATGCGATAGCCGTTGACGCTCCTAAACTAAAACCTACCACCCCTTTCGGGAGATCGGGATAGGTATCGTGCAAAAAATCAAGTCCCGTTTTCGCATCGATAACGCGAGATTCAAAGGTACTGGTCATGGTATAATTTGTTGCTTCGCGTTCACTTTCGCCACGTATATTAATTCGAATAGACGCAATACCTTGGTCGGAGAGTCTCTGTGCTAAGTGCTTGTACATATCGCCCACTTCGTCCATCTGCCCTGCCCAACCATGTATCATTAATACCGCAGATTTGGCTGTACCAGCAGCAGAGTGGTGGGATGCGACCATGTCATTTGCTAAGACGATCCGAGTGTCTTGCGCGGCTGAAAATTGAGCAAATGCGAACAGAATGGCAAGTGTCGTCACTCGCGTGCAGTGGTATTGTAATTTAGATATCATAAGGCCTTCCTTTTTGTAGGTTGAGTACCGTTGAGTCATACACGACATATTACCGATTTTCGCCCCATCAGGGATATAAAAGAGAGGGTAATATGAGACAAGATATATTTTTATTTTACGAGAAGTGACGATTTCACCTACACCTGACAATCTTATACAAGTGCATATTCCATATCTGAAAATGGCACAGATGCACCAACGATAACCCACTGTTTTTAGCCCTGCTAAATCGCTTACTAGCGATGATAATCGCATCACGTTCAAGTATCTAGCAACGTTCATTATTTTGGAACCTAACAACTTATGCCTGCAAACGTGGAAACCGTTATCCATATTGAGATGAGTGTCGGTTTTAGCAAACGAGCCTTAGATGATACTAATGAGGCAACAAGCATACATAGGCAGCGCCCGAGCCAAAGAGAAGAGAAGCTAGGGAATGATCATTTTACTGACTACTATGCTTCTTTTTACGTTTAAAAAGCTTTAACCAAAACGCACCCTCAAAAAGAAAACCCAGAATAATAAAAATAAACATACCTGTTGAATTTCCATAACTATAGAAACTAATAGCAATGAAAACTAACGCTAACAAAATTAACCATTTCGTAATTGAACTCATGTAGGCTCCTTATCCAATTAACCTAGTAGCTCATTCTACACATAATACCCAAATAACGGGCTAAGTAATTGGTGGCCAAAATGTGCAACGAAGTGGAACACGCCTACTGTTATGTGACCTTGTTGATATTCTTGTTAGCCTGTTTCTCAAAATACTCTTTAAATGATCGTATTTCGTTCTCACAATATTCCATAGTGAGTGCAAAGCGTTTTTTTGATGCATCACTTGGGTCATTCCCCCGTGTATTTTCGATGACACTAGGAACCAGAAATAATGACTTTGCAGATCTATTTTCTGGATCTTCAATGCTGCTATTTGGGATCTTTTCATCGAGACAGTTTAATAATTTAATGTTTACGTCAATACCTTCTTTGATTTCATCACACACACCAGAGAATGAAATCAAAGTAACAAGCAAAAGTGCAAATAATTTCATAAAAACCTCAACTCAGACAAACGCCTTGCTAAGGGGACGCCGATTAAATCTATTGCATGTAACTATAAGCTAAATTTAACTGAAACTATACTTGTGAATGAGACGGCCTATTTAGGCATTCCTATTTAAGTGCCTTGTTAGAGGATGCCGTAAGTGGAATGCCACTGTTAAACAAGTCGTCCCCGAAAGCACATAACCAAATGTGGCACAAATAAGGTAGCAAAAGCTGAAATATTAGGAGCTTGGGAGCTAAAGCCCTAGCAAAAACATCTGAAATTAGACACGGTAAAGGCTAAGTAAAACTAACAAACACCTTGTTCAACCCGCAACCCGCTTGCGCGTTAGTGCTATCCCTAAAATGATTAATAACATCGCCGCCAGGCTGTGCCATTCGATTGCTTCACCCAAAAGAAGTGCGCCAGTAAAATACGCCACGACAGGGATCACGTAATTAATGTACGAAAGAAACGTAGGACCTGCCGTGACGATAACGGCAAACAAAATAATGGTAGCAAACGCAGTCGGGCCGATACCTAACCACAACACGGATAACGTGGCCTTTAAAGAATAGCTTTGTTGCCACGGTAAATCATACCACAGCCACAATGGCACAATCGCGATGCTAGAAACAATCATCACGCCAGCGGCCGTTACAACAGGGTTATAGGAGGGCAATCGCCTCACCAAAATGGTATTTATCGCATAACTAAAAGTGGCGAATAAAATCAATAGACCACTCAGTACTTTACTGTGAGCTCCTACTAACGATGGCCAAAGCACAATCACCACACCAGAAATACCTAGCACAAAACCGAGTATTTTAAAGCGATTGAGGGTTTCCCCTGACACAAAATAATGTGCCAAAATCATGGTTGCCAGCGGCATAAATGCCATCAATAATCCCGCAATGCCCGAGCTCACATCTTTCTGACCTGTGGAGATCAGAAAAAATGGCAATAGGTTACCCATAATACCCAGCAGCAAAAATATCGCCCAAGCCGATGGCTCGACAGGTAAACGCCAACCCTTAGCACACATAAAAAGAGTGAGGATAATCGCTGCAATCAACACCCTAAGAGAGACGATACCCACAGGGCTAAAACTTTGCAGTGAGACAGCGGTAAACATAAATGACGTGCCCCACAGCAGAATGAGTAACAGCAGACAAAGCCAGCCTTTAACAGTAGGTGTATAGTTGTGAGTCATGTGTTTGAGCCGATGAGCATGATGACTGGAGAGTTTAACTGACAACCTCCTACTTTTTTGATGTTTTGAAGTTTCAATACCTTTTAACGCCTAATTAACAGGCAAATATTAGTGAGTGAAAATAAGCGATACTGGAGCAAAAACTAACTGTTATTTATCCTGATTTATTTTCTTGTTAGCTGCCCTTTGCTGACTCATGTTCATACCAAATACCATATTTATCACCTTGGTATTTAAGCCAATGATATAGATACGCTGTTGAAAGCATAAGCAAGCCACCGACTAATGCTGCTTCATTTATAAGTCCTATACAGCACAATATAAAACCACTTATATGCCCCACAACCTCAATTCGAGTGGCTGATTGCCTACTAGGTCTAGTTTGTAAAAAGTTAACTACAAACCAGCATTTTAATATGAAAGGTAAAGCCTCCCAATTATCTGAATTTTTATCCATTATAAATTTCTCCTGATTCAAAGTTGATACATCAATCTCAAGCGCAGCAGCAATACATATAAAAGATTCTAAATTTACCTTTGTACATTAGAATCACAAGTATTAATTGATTTCCTTTGTGTCGGTTACGAATTTAATCCGACATTTACCCGACAACTTGTGATTTGCCCATTCTGAGGGCTGCTAACGCCTTTATAAACAGCCATGTTGTTGCAAAGCAGCGCTTTCAGAGGTCCAACCACGAAGTGACGATGGCTGATAAACTTGTTTTAAAAGGCATTCACTTTGACCAATGACAGGGATAATACTAAAACTGTTTTACCAATACATATACTGATGTAGCTGGCTAGCAAACATATATTTGAAGCTTCTCGGTTAAGCTGTCTGTAGATGGCATAAATTTCAGATTCGCCACTAGAGCCAAATTAGACATTATTCTTTCAATCCAAATTTGTCTACTTGTCTGCCCGTGTAACAAAATAGCGTAATTCCGACAGCGCCTGATGTGAAAACCCATAGTGCAAGTGGGTTGTAGCCCAAATTGGCTACAATTAAAGTGGCTATTATAGGGCCAGGGGTAGAGGAGAAGTTCCAAAATGCCTCACCTGCGACAGCCAACCTACCTTCTTTATCAAGAGCAGCCAGAGTGCCCGAAATATAGGGCGAGGAAAAGGCATAAGATAAATTCCATAAAAATATCAGATAAATATAATAATCTGGATTTTCCACTAAGGTAAACATTGCAGCGCTAGTAATGTTTAAACCCAATCCACATATCAATGGCCAAAATCTACCGTAGCGTGTTCCCATCCATGTTGCCACTGCACCGCCAAGAAATTGCATAAAAAATGAAAGTAAATAGACCGTCCCTCTTTCATTGCCATCTATTCCCGCTTTTTCTCCTAGCTTATCCATGTACGTGAACGCAGCATTTTGCCCAAGCTCATAAATAAATAAGCCAGACATAGCCAAAATTGCGAATAAGCGATAGGGAATACCTTGTATGAGTTGAAAGAAATTTATATTCGCCGATTCTGCTTTAACAGGTGGATTGAGGAAAAAATAAATAGGAACCGTAATTGCACTAAAGATTGCCGTGCAAAGGTAAATTCCACTTAGGCCAAAATCCTCAAGCCCTATTGGAACTAGCCTTCTTCCAACTGAAAAAATTAACAGATAGGTTATCCCAGCTATTGCAAATGTTCTTACCGGGTCTTTAGATCCAGCAGCAGAAGCTGTTGCAGAACCAGAGGCAATCCCTCCTCCAACAGATACAATGCATCGATAGAACATCAGCATGCTAAGGCTATCGGCAAATGCGCAGGCAATGCTACCAACAACTACAATGATAACACCTAGCATCGCCATTTTTGTTCTGGAATACTTAGTGACCGGAATAGTAGTCAAAAGTAATGTGATGAAATATATAAAGTTTTCCACACCATATAATGCCCCGACTTCAGTTTCTGTAACTTGGAGCTTCTCCATCAAGGGAGATAATAATTGGGGCTGGAGATATAAACCCCACAATCCAACACTGTAAGCGGCAGCCACTGCCAGAGCGCCAGGAATAGCAGATTTATCACTTGTTGATCGCTTATTCATTATTTACCTTTTCACAAACACATGACCAGAGCTATTTAATATTTGTAGAGTTAAGCCAACATGTTTATAAATAACTAAAACTGCTTACTATATCTTCGCTCATGTAAGCCTTTTAACGCCTGATTAACAGGCAAATATTAGTTAATTAAAATAAACGATACTGGAGCAAAAACTAACTGTTATTTATCCTGATTTATTTTCTTGTAAGGGTGACGATTACGCCACTGTACTAGATAAAATATGGCTGCACCCACCAACCCACTATACAAAAAAACTTATGTAAACTACTTACAGTTATAAAACCCAGCATAGGATTATTTAAAGTAATAGGATAAAAAGGCTGAACGTCTGAATGCATAATGCTATCGAAAACAACGTGACTGAAGCAACCGCGAGTATTGAGCCACCAATAAAAGTATGAGAAAAGCCGTGTAAGTGCCTAAGGCCATTTATCAAAACCCACAGTGGTTGTATGTCCATAACAATTTGAGACCAACCGAATACCATTAAGCTAAAGCTACCTTGTAGCAAGGCTTTAATTAGGATCCCAGAACCCATATGAAATGGAGTGAACGGCATAGCCTTCCTTAGTAAATCTAACGATTAAAATCACCGGAACAGCGAAATTGGCCGTCGCTTTGGCGACAGCAAAATGGCATGCAATTTTTGCTGTCTCCGAGTGAATATTTTTTGTTAAGCGATTGACTCTTTTGGGTATTCACCGTATTGGTTTTGTCCAGACTGACTATCGAAAACCATGAACACCAGCAGTACAATTGCACCGACAATAGGCACAAGGCCGATTAACAACCACCAGCCGCTTCGATCGGTATCATGTAAGCGCCGCACTGAAACAGCAATACCAGGAATCAGAACAGCCAAACTGTAGAATATTCCGATAAGTCCTGAACTGCCAGCAAGCCCTTCAATAAACCCAAGCACGAACGCAATGATGATGTTAAACAAAAAAAACATCCAATATTCTTTTCGTCTAGCTCGGCCGCTAAAAACTGCATACTTCTTTAAAACTTCCACGTACCAATTCATGTCTTCTCCTCTTTATTTGCCCCTAGGACATTAGGTAAGGCGCAGCGGGGGGCTGTCGCCTAACACCTTAATAAGCGGCTAATCATAGTTGGCTATGAACGCGAAACGATGGCCCACTGTTATTTTTCTGTTTGATTAACTTCTTAGTTGTGATTTTATTGCCTCAACTAAATTATCAGGGTCATTTGTGCCCAAGTTGATTTTAGAACCATCTTTAAGCTCAAGTTGAATAGCGGTTGTACCCGAGACAGTATATAACCAACCAGATGGTATATAGCGAATACCCAACCCATAATACCATTTTGTTTTTATAACATTGACAGAATTAACGGCTTCTAGTTTAACAGATTTCTTCCAGAAACCTGGGCCGAACGACCAATTCATTTCATACTCATCAACAGTAATAGTTAATGAGTGGAATAGAAATGAGATCAAACCTATAAAAATAATTACAGGCCAGGTAACCTCGTTACTTTTATCAAATGCCATAAGTGAGATGAACAAAATAACAGCTCCCATGACTAGTAACAGCGCGGTACCCATTTGTTTATTTTGATAGTGCATGAATTTTCCTCCCTGAACAGCAAACTGTTTTTAGTCCCACTTGATTGGCTTGTCATGTAACACTTACGATTCAGCTATGATTTGAATAAATTTTCTAGCTAACTCTGACAATGTATCTTCAGTGATAATCTCAACGTTATTTTGATCAGCCACATTTCCATGGTTAATTAACACCGTTCTTGGATAACCGTGTCCACCAAATACAGTGGTGATTTTTTCATGCTCTACACCAATAAAATATCCTCTTAGCAATTGGACATTAACTTGGAGTACATCTATTCCACGAGATTTCATTTTCTGTGCAAAGCTATCGATATGTAACTTTTGCCTTTCTGTGCAATCTGGGCACCATGCTGTTACTACATTTACAACAAAAGTGTCACCCGCTGCCATGCGACGATTGACTTCAATTGGCTCTACGATTTTAAGCAGGCTAGCTGACTGAGTTTTGTCATTAGGGCTAAGTTCTGTTCTCATGCTTATTTCGTCCTCTTCATTATTCAGGTACATTACGCCAAATAACAGGGTTAGTAATGGTTGGCCATAATATATAACGAAGCGGGACCTAGCCGACGGTTAAAAGTCCTACTTGAATGGCTTATTTGGTTAGGTTTTGACTAGTTCAAAAGAACGTGATTAAAATAAATAAATATTTATGCATTTTTACCACAACATTTCTTATATTTACGGCCATTACCACAAACACAAGGATCATTACGTCCAATTTTAGGTGTGGTTCTGGTTACCGGCGATTGCCGTGGCGGACAACAACTTGTATTACTACAAGTAGGTTTTTCTGGCACCGAAGACGTTTCTGATAAATTATTACTGCTTACATTCATACTAACTATACACTCACTTTTAAGATTAAAACACTGACGTTAATTAAAAACATAACGTCCTAATAAGGGGCTAAAATTTGTTTGCTAAAATGTAAGGGAACGAAAACAACCAACATCATTTCTCACTTTGAAGCGCTTATTGGGCGAAAAGAATACCCAAAACGATTATGTCTGTAACGTTTTCAATATACCCTTAACTGTATTAATGGCATCCCTTTCGATTTTCATAAGAGGATCTTTAGCCCCCTTTTTTGGTCCTCTAAATATTAATTGAGCGAAATTAATTGCTTCACGTTCTACTTTATTACTATGCAAGTGTTGTGCTACTTTCGGTTCGTTCATGTTTTGCTCCTGCGTTAAAGTATTAGTAGAAATTTCAAATACAGCTGCAAGGCATTTTAATGATTCTCGTCCAACTTTCTGTCCGCTCTCAATTCTCTGGATCGTACGCGTACTTAATCCTGAATATTGGGCAAGTTGATCCTGTGACCATTCCTTTTCTAATCGACGTTGTTGAATATTCATCTATCTCCCCTTCACTGTGCCTACCTTTATGACACTTTCTGAACACAACTAACACGACAATATAGTGACAAAATACTGACAAAATCTTTTCTGTCAGCGACAATTTGCGTCATATTCGCCTAACGCCAATTAACGGGCAAAACATGTTTGCTTGAAAGATTCAACATTACCTGCGAATAATTCCGTTTTAGTTGTTGCTCTATGAATTGAACGTGTAATAGAACGATATAACACTAAACTAAAAGAATGATAAAGCCATATTATTTGGGTGGCTCTTGGACAAACAATATCACGAGCAACTGAATAATTTCCATCTACAGCCCAAGAATCAGATGATACGGCTATACTCACTAAAGCTCTAAAGTCATCATCTGGTCTTTCTACCCAATGAGGTAACCAATGTAATTGATCACATTCTATATGTTCCACTTTATGCTTATGAGCTAAACATTGAGAAAATGTAGACTTCCCATTACAACTAGAGCCTGTCACTACAATACGATTTATCGTCTAATCTCTAATTGAATACTTATCTGCATAACGCCAGCAGGAAGTGCCGCTTTAGCGGTCACATTTACTGATTTGTTAGTGCTTAAATGAACATTAAATTAACTCATGCTCAACAGTAAAAAATACTGTCGAGTTTTCTAAGTCTACAAACTCTCTTTCATCTGCAAGAAATTCTGCACCATGCTTTTTCATCACGGGAGAATTTAGTCCTTGTATATAATCGTCTTCAGATTCCCACCATATTTCGGCTATTCCGTCATATTCTTTGGTCATGCCCCTGATATCACGCACCATGGAATTTAATCGCGAATCTATAGTATGACTTTGTATATACCTCTTAGCGCGATAATCTTTGGCAACTTTTACAAAGTGTGGCCCATGCTTATTTAGCCAATAATCTCTGAACTCTTCCTTAGAGAGACCTGGACGTTTTGTGATACACATTACCATTTTGATCATTTCATATTTCTCTATTCATGCTGGCCATAAAACGAAAGTGTAATACTTATTGATTACGGTAGCACTAACGCCTTTTGCAAGCGCCGTGTTTTTGCGGTCGCCTTGGCTAAAATGGTTACCTGCCTACTGCAAATAGTGGTTGGATATGATGATCAGGGCGATTGGCTGATAAATCATGTACCGATTGTAAATTGAGCCAAAATTCTGGAGTAGTTCGCAATGCCTTGGATAACAACCAAGCGGTTTAAGGTGTAACGCCGCGTTTGCCTCGCACAATTTCGTTAACACACTGAATCGGGATGTCAACCTGCATAGCCAGGGCTTTTTGAGTTAACTCAGGAGGTTGTAAAAACTCTTTGAGCAAAATAATACCCGGGTGTGTTGCAGTTCTATTTGAAGGGATCATAAGGTAGCCACCTCTGTTTGTTGGTAGTCCATGATTTGAACATCATGGGCACCACCTGCCTTCCAGCGGAATACAATGCGCCACTGAGAATTTATACAAATACTATGATGGCCCTTAAAATCACCTTTTAATGGTTCAAGCCTGTTTCCAGGAGGTGACCGAAGATCATCAAGGATTTGGACGGCATTAATAACATCAAGTTTATAGAGTGCAGGCTCATGTATTGGGTTCGGCAGCTTGCGGAGGTCCAGCCAACTTGTTGGCAATTTTTGAACGCCTTGTTAGCATTACTGCACTAGGGGCTCATTGCTACATATGAACATTATTTGCTCAACTGTTCTCATGGGTGTTATTTGGAATCCAGTTTTTTCAACATGCCTTTCGTGTATGGCGTTAAACTCAGGATCAGAAGACACCCTTTGACAAAGGTCTAAATATGACCAGAACAACTCGATTTTTTCAACTTTCTGCTTGTGGGATTTCCCTGTAAGGAAATTGCAAACTCGGCTATCCCATATTGCATAAACCTCAGGATTAATGAAGTGTAGAAGCTTAGACACACCAACGAGTGAGTTGTTAATAAGTCGCTTTAAGGTTTTTATATTTTCGTCAGATATTCTATTGGGTCGTTTTGCCTCATTAAGAATCGAAACAGCTGTCGCGAATTCGTCACTTTTGAAATTTAATATTGTTGGCATCCACCCGTAAGTAAAATTTGCGCCAACGACTAAATCTTGCTCTGTCAGCTCATCTTTTCCCGAGAAGTAATTAACAAAGTGGTAATAGGATTTGTTATACCTGTCTTCGTGGTTATCAACCTCTAGACAAGTAGACCGTTCGAGAATTTTTTTTGTTGAAATGTTATCCATAGCTTCCTCAGTATTCTAACGCCTTGCTAAAGGGCAACTTTGCTGCGAAGCAGCGCTTAAAGTTGTCCAGCGGCAGGCGTTCATTGAGCAACTTGTTATACCTTTTATGTTGATGATGTTAGCTCCATCGTACTAGCCCGATTATTGCAGAAACAGCATAGAAAAATTGCAATGCAAAAAACGCCCAGCGTTTATCGATGAAACCCCATCCCGCAAACAGCAAAGCTGATAGTAATAGCAGACTGAAGCCGAGTATTTCGTTTCCTGTATTTGATGCTATGAGAAATGCATAGATCATTGCTAATACAGAGCCTGAAACTTCAAACACAGTGACTAATTTTTTTTGATCTATTTTCCAATGCATAATGCAACTTACCTAATGGTGCTTTGAGGTATAACGTTTCAGGTTGAGGCGAGCGCTAGCGCGTCCCAACCCCTGACTTGTTATGTGTCGTTTGCACCATCGCTCTGTACAATCTTATCTTTGCTAAATATGAAGTACGCTGTTATTAGCGTTCCAGCTACAAGTAAAAAAATTGTCAGAACAGCAGCGGTTACATTTCCACCAGCCGGGATCATATAATTCGAGCCTAGTTGTTCTAAGTCTGCTCTGATAGTTGTGTAGATCCCACCTAGTTGAATATAGCGAAAGACCATTGAACAACTAAATATGAAATACAAAGATACACTCAGCCACTTTAATTTCGCCGTCGCTCGATTTCCTACAAAGAAAAACGTCACCAACACAGCAAATGTACCGCTGATCCAGAACTCCAATGTTACATCCATACGGGTTACTAATTGGTGAGAAATCGCTAATAATTCAGATTCTGTCACTGGATACTCCTAGATACATAACGTCTCAAGAAGGGGTGCCGATTTTTGGCGTCCCTCTTACTTGATTTGTTATGACTTTTTGTCATTCCTGAGTATTTCTACAATACGGTTAATGACGATTTCCGATAAATTCCAATCGTATCCGTTAAAATCAGTAATGTTTATAAATTGAACAACAACGGTATCTATGTCTTTGTGATATTCAGCAAGACTTTGATAGCCCGGAACAAGCCCACCATGTTCGTATACGTAAATAGATGAATGATCTTCCCCTGAAACTGTAGACACTTTTTACTTAGAAACCGAAGTAAGGTAAAAAGTGTTATGAATAAAAAATATCCCGATGAATTTAAACAAGAAGCCGTTCGCCAAGTGGTTGAAAAAGGCTATTC
>Ga0206127_1000934_pt1 | contig 33504 bp, 27 predicted proteins | sample Helgoland_Spring_6_FD_148646 | JGI IMG/M metagenome (GOLD analysis project Ga0206127, IMG submission 148646) | Pelagic subsurface seawater microbial communities from Kabeltonne, Helgoland, North Sea - Helgoland_Spring_Bloom_20160419_1 | ecosystem: Environmental > Aquatic > Marine > Epipelagic ...
ATGCTGTTGTGGAGCGCTTCTTTGGAAGTTTAAAGCATGATTGGTTGTTTAAAGTACCGCAGCCCACTCGAACACATATGCGAGAAGATGTTGCTAGGTACATGAAATATTATAATGTTGAGCGACTACATTCAGCTAATTTGGATCAATCGCCAATTGAATTTGAAAACTCCTTTAGAAAAGTGTCCGGTTGGACTTGACCAGAACATAGATTCCTATTAGACAAAGTCAGAACTTATTATTTACAAGTCTCAGTTCGAGTTTTATCGAATACACTTTAAGAATTAAAATCTGCCATCGACAAATGGTTTTTAATACTTGGGATCGCATCTTCTTGATGATGATTCACATACAATAAAGTGGTGCGCCCTTCTTTGGCCAGTAATTCAATTAAAGCTAATACTTTTAGTCGATTGATATCATCTAAGCCATTACAAGGTTCATCCAAAATTAGTAGGGCTGGGTGTTTGGTCATGGCGCGAGCAAGTAAAACTAAACGTTGATCACCAAAAGATAATTCTTGAAAAGGTGCAGCAGTGTGTTTTTCTAACCCCATTAACGCCAACCATTGTTCAGCTAGTACTATTTGATTTTTAGTGGCTTGGTGATACATACCTATGCTGTCGTAAAAGCCTGACAATACAACATGTAACAATGAACAATTAACCCGATAATCTAAATGAAACGCGTTAGATAAATACCCTATGTACTGTTTTATCTGCCAAATACTTTCACCACTACCACGCTGAAAACCAAACACATAAATATCATTCGCATAACACTGTGGGTGATCTCCAGTGATCAAATTTAATAGACAGGTTTTGCCAGAACCATTTGGGCCGCTTATTTGCCAATGTTGTTGTGGTTGAATGGTCCAGTTCAGCCCACTAAATACAATGTTTTCAGTGTAGTTAACTTTTACATTGATTAACTTCACCAAAGGCGCATTGGCATCTAACGGATGAGGTGCAAAACTTTCGCTGTCTTTGTCTGGTAATACTAAGTCTTGTTGCTGCATATGTTGCAGCTGACTGATATGGGTGAGTTGTTCAGTTAAATCGTCATTAATGGGTGTTTGCCATTGAATAGCTCCTGATTGCATCAACACTAACTGCTGACAGAAGCTAGGCACCTCGCTCAAACGATTGAGTACTAAGATACATGTAGTTTCTGTGGATATTTCCTGAAGTAGCGCATTAAAGTCAATGCAAGCTTGCTTGTCTAATCCATCCCATGGTTCGTCCAGAATCAATAATTCAGGTTGACTCATTAATACTTTGGCTAACAGTAACTTGCGGGTTTCCCCAGTAGACAAAGCCCGAAATGGCCGCTGTAACATGTCTTTAAGAGCAAAAACTTCACTCACTCGTGCCAGTAATTTTTGCTCGATGACATCAAGGTGTAAACCTTCCAATAATATTTCTTCTACTGTGGTCGCAATAGGAATGATATCTAAAATGTCAGCGCAATCTTTTTGCTTCTCAGCTTCGATTAACGCTTGTTGTTGCTCAACCGACACCCAAGCAATGTTAGCCGTCACTTGGTGGCGCCCATTTAACAATTCCCCCTCACCAGCAACCAATGCCGCCAGTGCAGATTTCCCACTGCCGTTTGACCCTAAGACAACGGTGTGTTGTAACGGTTTTAACGTAAGAGAATCAATATTTAAATGAAAATGATTGGCAAAAGTAGCATGGCAGGTTTGTAGTGTTACTAACGACATAAATATAACTGTTAAAAATTTTGCAGTATCTTATCAGAAAATTAAACTCCTTCATTCTAATCCCGTCAATCTTGTCCTAAATACCCATAGCAACGTATAAATGAAATCGGCTTCCACTAGAGTCCATGTGTGCTAAATAAATCTGATCTATCAAACATACATATTTTGAATATTACTTTCATCATGTAACCGAGGTTTGCAAAGCAGATAATAACAAGTTTAGCATTGAGCTAGGTTGTTAAAATATTTTTGATCTGATATGTATCGATACTATCTTGGCTAATATCTAAGCGCTTAAAAAGTGTGTAACCATCAAAAAATTAGGAGCAGTTTATTACTCCTATTCAGATATTAACTTTATTAAAAAGAACAATTGAATAATCAACTATAAAAGATGATATTTGAAACGTGTCGGCAACAGCATGGAAGTTCTAATTCATACAAAAAATATAATGCAGATATGTAATTAATAACGTCATAAAGAGGCAGCCCCTACCCTTTTTTAGATTCACTGTTTTCTATTGATAGTTTTCACTCATTAGATGGTTCAGTTTTTGTACCTTTTTCCATCTCAATATCATCCTTATCTGCGTCATCAATAAACGCTCCATCATCTTTTGTACTAGCTTCAGTAGTGGTAATATTATCCTTATTAATTTTTGATCCCGGTGTTCCATCTGGAAAAGGGATAAAAGGGAATGGCATTTCATCGGTTTTAAAGGTTAGAAATAAAGTAATTTGATACAGGTAAGTACTCAAATTCTGGCCCAGAGGTATCACTGCTTCATTCGTCTGCCCTTTAAAGAGAAGTGTGATAAATTGAAAAACAGCCACTAAGGTGACGACCAGTTTTGCCACCCCAGAAATGATGGCAAAAACGATCATAAATAAACCTCTTTTCCAAGTATCCAGATTAGTTAATGTTGCTTTAGTTTTTTCGTTCATTTGATTCTCCTGATGAAAATGTTGTGAGTTATACGCTTCAGTTAAACTAAGCAAGTTTAAAGCCAAAAAAAACCCCAATAAAATCAGCGGGTTAAACACACCATATCCCTGTAAAATATATATAAAACGAGTTATTACGTTTTATCGCCAGATTGTGATGAAAATCACCAAACTCATATTGGGTGCTACATGCTTCAATTTATGTAGAATACTGATGCAAGGCAACCACCATTTTGGTAAACCTTTAGAGTAAACTTAGCTGGGTATCTATTACTATTTTATCGAGATTTAAATTAAAGTGTTGCTACTTCATTTATGGCTAGTAACTTATTAATTGTGTTCTTAGTATCAGCTGAGAATATAAACTAGATATCAGCTAAAAAAAATTATCATTACGATAAAAACATTTCACGGTAACCAAAGAGTCCTTGACTGCCGCCAGTGTGTAAAAATAACTGATCACTATTTTTTTTAATCACACCTTTGGCACACAAATCGATAAAACCTGCCATTGCTTTTCCTGTATAAACGGGGTCTAACAAAATTCCTTCAAGTTGCGCGCAGCGCTTAACTGCTGTAATCATTGATGATGTTGGTATACCGTAACCTTCGCCGTAATAATGTCCATTAGTCACAACTCTCCCCTGAGCTTCATTAGGGTTTATACCAAGTTGCGTTAATATTTCCCTCAGCAACGTATCTACTAATTGCTGCTGATCTTCAGTTGTTCGACTCACCGTAATGCCAAGTACCGGTATATTCACTTTTGCAGCAATAAGCCCGGCTAATAAACCCGCTTGTGTACCAGCACTGCCAGTAGCTAAAACAATTTGATCAATCTGAATATCTTCTGTGACTATCTGCTGTAGAATTTCATTAGCACAGCGCACGTAACCTAAGCTACCAATCACATTCGAGCCACCCATTGGAATAAAATAAGGTTTTCGCCCTTCACTTTTTAGTGTATGGATTAAAGCTTCAGCATAGTAATTACAGTCTTCACCTAAGTTTAATCTATGAATTTTAGCCCCAAGTAAACTATCGAGTAACATATTGCCATTGTTGTAATAATCCGTTTTTGGAGTGCCTGTGACATCTTCCAATACCAATTCACAATCAAAACCAAATTTGGCTGCAGCTGCTGCAGTCTGTCTTGCATGATTTGACTGAAAACCGCCAACAGTTACTAAGATATCAGCACCTTTTTGTTGGGCATCTGCTATCAAATATTCAAGCTTACGCGCTTTATTTCCACCTCCAGCGAGACCTGTACAATCATCACGTTTTATAAATAAATTGCATCCTAATTCATTAGATAATCTAGGTAACCGTTCTAGCAATGTTGGTGTGTGTGAAATGGTTACTCGGGGAATAAGGTTAAAATCTTGCATATTTATCACTTCTTTTTGATATTAATAATTTGCCCACTTTTGATTTCTGTATATGTTAAATTTGATAGTGACACTATCCATCTAAAAGCATTTAGCACTGATGTCTTATTAGTTTTCATTCACCCATTTTCACCCACAACTCATGCTTAGCCATCACTTTTGTAAACATAGCACTTTGCAGGTAATAATTGAGCCACTGTTTAACCTTTGGGTAAGGCGATTGCTGATACCATTGACGTTCTACCTTGGCAAATTGACGAATGAAGGGTAACAACGCAATGTCTGCCAAACTTTCTTGGGCTGACATAAGAAAGGGTTGTCGAGCTGTGGTAGCTGCCAAGCGACTTTCTAATTCTTGTATGTAGACCTCGCAGGCCAGTCTGTATTCGGTGACGTTATCTTCACGATAGCGTTTGGCTGCCTTATAGGCGTTTAAACAGGTTTTAAATTCATGATCAAATAGTCTGATTAACACCAACATCTTGGGTAACGCGCTTCGATCAAACGGGTGCAACAAATTATCAGGGTCGTTTTTTGCCAGCGCCCACAACATCACGTCTAAACTTTCGTCAATTACAGTAGGTGGTGGTTGTTCGTTATCTAAGACTAAAATGGGCACTGTGCCTTTGGCGGAGGCTGCGATCATTTCAGCAGGCTTTTGCTTGAGATTAACCTCTCTTAAATCAATCTGAAGCTGGGCTTTATGTATGCCTATCCTCGCTCGCATCGCATAAGGGCAATTTCGTAATGAGTACAGTATGGGCATTGGTATAAGGAGTGGCATGTTTATATAAATCGCTATTTTTACTGACTAACTCGCTAAAACGGCTACTTTGCAGTGTTTACTTATAATAATCTACTGTAGCGATATTCATTGGCTAAATATACGGGTAATATCCGCGCTTTAAAATTAACCGAATATATATTATCTACATGAAGCATAAAATTGAATTGTTAGCTCCAGGCGGTGATGTTGATGCCATTAAAGCGGCCATTATTGCCGGTGCCGATGCCGTCTATTGTGGTTTAGATACCTTTAATGCCCGTAATCGTGCGTCTAATATTTCATTTGCTGAACTTGTAGGGGTAATTCGACTTGCTCATCAGTATCAATGTGAAATTTTTCTGACTTTAAACATTGTGATTTTAGAACGGGAATTTACCACTTTAGCCAAGTTATTAAGTAAGCTGGTGAACACCACACTAGATGGCGTGATTGTTCAAGATATCGGTATGTTTAACCTGATCAAGAAACATTTCCCTAGCTTAGATATCCATGCATCAACACAGCTCACCACCCACAATGCAGGCCAAATTGGTTTTCTTAAAAAACTAGGTGCTTCAAGAGTTAATTTATCCAGAGAGCTAAACTTAAGGGAAATAACTGAGTTAACCGCAGTGAGTCGCGAACACGAGATATTAACTGAAGTGTTTGTGCATGGCTCACTTTGTGTTGCCTTCTCTGGTTTATGTTATTCCACTTCAGCTAGTGTGGGTAATTCAGGTAACCGTGGTCGTTGTAGTCAGGCGTGCCGTGAAGAATATGAAACCACAGCAACGGGTCATAATTTCCCACTAAATATAAAAGATAACTCTGCATTTTTTGATTTACCTGCGTTAATAGAGGCTGGCGTGACCTCTTTTAAAATAGAGGGGCGAATAAAAGGTGCAAGTTATGTGCATACAGTGGTAGATAGCTTTCGCAAGCAAATAGATGGTTTTATCAAAACAGGTCAATTACTTGAAGACGGTGAGCGCCTCTATAAAGTATTTAATCGGGACTTCTCAAATGCTTTTTTGCGTGGTGATTTAAATCAGTCGATGTTTATTGATAATCCCCGAGATAACTCAAAAAATCATGCCATCGATAACATCAGCAGTACTACCGACAACAATCTAATTTCCGTAGTGCAAATTCAAGAAGTCAAACACACACTTTATCAAGAAAAAAACGAAATCAATGATGCGGTAAAAGACAAAATCCAATATTTAAGTATCGATAAAGTACCTTTAACCTTACGTTTTTCTGGTGAAGCAGGCAGTCCATTAAGTCTAACGGTTAGCACAGAAAATAACACAGAAGCATTATCTCCTCTGCAGACCCCAGCACTTAGTATGCCCGAGGCTGCAGTAAATAACTTTGTATTACAATCCACTAGCCTATTAACCAAGAGCGAACACAATGGGATCGATCAGCTCACCCTTGATAAACGTTTCAGAAGTTTGGGCAATGCTGAATATGTGCTTAAAACAATCGATTTACAGCATTTGTCCGCCGGGCTCAGTGTGCCTTTTAGCGAGCTAACATCCCTAAAGAATGAAGCTGCCCGTTTATTAAATAATGATAAGGCATTGATACCTGCCGTCACATTACCTGCACTGGACAGACATGCCAAGGGGGCTGAAGGCCAAACTGATACTCAGGCCAAACTGTCCATATTAATTAGTGACGAGGCAGACACTTATTTAACCGAGGCCACCACTGCTGATGTTTATTTTAAGTTACCCGACGCCTATAAACGTGACTGCACTAGATACATTACTTTTTTAACCGCAAACCCGCGTTTAATTCCTTGGTTTCCTGCGGTATTAATAGGTAAAGATTATGATGTGGCGATTAATATTTTAGAACAGGTAGCACCGCCATTAATCGTAACGAACAATACAGGTATCGCTTACAGATCCAATCAATTAGGAATTAAATGGATAGCAGGCCCCTTTTTGAATACCACCAATTCTTATGCTTTAATGGCCATGAAAGAGGAGTTTGATTGCAGCGGCGCTTTTATATCTAACGAGCTTAACCAACAACAAATGAAAAATATTGCCCGCCCTGCAAACTTTAAATTATTTTACAGCATCTATCATCCCATCTTATTAATGACCAGCAGACAATGTTTCTTCCAGCAAAGTGTGGGCTGTGAAAAACCCAGAATAGATAATGGTTGTATGCTGTCATGTGATAAATCAACCACAATTACTAATCTTAAAGGTGTGTCATTTGCGATTGATAAACAAAAGGCCGGTTACCCGAGTATTTATAATCAGGATCAGTTTTTAAATATGCAGGTGATAAATGATTTGGCTGACTTATTTGACGGTTTTCTAATTGATTTAACCAAAATTGGAGCTGGTGATAACCTTTCACCAGATAAGCTAGCATTGATCAGCCAGTTCGAACAGTTGTTGGCTGGTGACTCAAAGGTAGAAGTGACCTTAAACGCTATGGTGACAGAGTCAACAATGAGTCAGTATCACACTGGCTTGTAAGACAATTTAGACATCATCAACAACGATACAAAATCAGTTTTATGATTGTATTATTTATGAGTGATTAATGAGGGCAGCATAACGATGCAGCCCTCATTGGTTGGAATTGATTAGAACAACAGCGATAATCCAATAAATTAACCTGCTTTCTTCATCCAGCCTGCACACCAACCTTTGGCATTAACAACTTTGCCAGGGAAAAAGGCACATGGTCGCCACTCCTTACCCTCTTCACCTTGAATATATTGGCAATTGTCGCAGTATTGGCCTTCAACCTCTGAAGCATGCACATATTTAAGGGCAGCGGCTGTTGGATCATCAAGCGCCACTTGCTCTTGTGCGTTAGCGCTTAATGCCACCCCACCCAAAGTCAATCCGATAAGAGATGAACCTGATATTTTTAAAAAGTCACGGCGATTCACATTGTTCATAGTTGATATCCTAATTGGTAGACGAAAATAATAATGATTCTCTTTTACATTACCCCTAAAATGCAAAAAACTCGCTATTATGGCGAGTTCTTAGGGCTAACGTTATTGTTAGTTCATATACTTATACTTGTGTAATAAAAAATTAGATCCATTAAAAGCATGTAAAATATTCAATTATTTTGTTATTGAAATACAAAAAACAATTTACCTGTCATTCCTTGCCGATTACCCGGCCGTTTCACTTGCACATCTCATTTTCAGCGATATATATGCAAATTGCAATATTAAAATAAACAACGTTTAGGAAGTATGAATTCAAAATCACGCTAACTATTAATGAATGTGCTTGCTATCTAGCATATAGATCGCGCTATAATACTGTATAGATATACAGCATTGAGATGTAATGAATATTATACCGATCAAGGCTCAGGCTGGCATAACCGGTTTTGAGTCGCCCGCGTCAGAATACCAAACGCTGCCCATGTCTCTCGATGAAATACTTATTGACCACCCCGCTGCGACATTTGTAGGGCTTGCTGTAGGGGATAGTATGATAAGCCACGGCATATTCGATGGTGATGTGTTAATCGTTGACCGAGCAGCCAGACAGACCAACATGGACATTATAGTAGCTACATTAAATGGTGTTTTCATGTGTAAACTCTATGAGCGTAAAAAACAGTGTTTATTGTCAGGAAGCGATATTTACAAGACTTATCATCTAAAAGAGGGGGATGACTTTTTAGAAGAAGGCATTGTCATTCGCTCAGTTAGAAATCACCGTCAATCAACAAAGCTAGCAAAATGTTTGCGTTAGTTGATGTCAATAGTATGTATGCAAGTTGCGAGAAAATTTTCGATCCACTTGCCAGGCGAACAGGCGTTATTGTGCTAAGTAACAATGATGGTTGTGTCGTGGCTATGTGTAAGTTAGCCAAAGCAAAACTAGGTAATGTGAAGTTTCAACCATACTTCAAAATTAGCAAACAAGTCGAAGCATCTGGTGTGATAGTGCGCAGTTCTAACTATGAATTATATTCAGACTTATCCGCATCAATAATGGACATCCTCAGTCGATACTCACCCGAGCAACATATTTACTCAATTGATGAATCATTTCTTCGCTTTCAAACCCAACCTAAAGAAAACTGGTGGCACCTAGGAAAAGAGATAAGGCGGGTAATATGGCAAGAAGTGAGGCTACCAGTGTGTGTGGGTATGGGACCAACTGCGACACTGGCTAAGGCTGCAAACCATTACGCAAAGAAGAATAAAAATACAGGTGGCGTTAGTGTCGTTGATAAACAAAATATCATGATCGTGTTACAAGGAATGACAGTGGAGGATGTGTGGGGTATCGGTAGTCGCTTAGGTAAAAAATTAAGGGTTATGGCCATTGATAATGCGTGGAAGCTTTCTCAACAACCAGCCAAGTTAATGCGCCAGCAATTTTCTGTCAATATTGAGCGCACAGTAAGGGAGTTACAAGGTGAGCCATGTTTGACATGGGATGAAGTAAAGAGCCCCAAACAGCAAATATTCTCTACCCGAGCATTTGGTGAAAAAGTCACTGACTATGCATCACTAGAACAAAGCCTAGTGATGCACAGTGAAAAAGTAGCTAAAAAATCGCGTAAACAAGGGAGTTTAATAAAAATGATGGTGGCATTTGCTCATTCTAGTCCATTTTCAGATGGTCAAATTTATCGGCGCAATATACATCACGGTTTTTTTGATGCTACCGCAGATAGCCGAGATCTAGCCATTGCAGCCAGCGCTGCGGCAAAACAAATATATCGTCCCGGTGTGTTATTTCATAAATCAGGTGTGGGAGCCATAGAGCTGGTAGATGGCGCTATGTACCAACGAGATATGTTTTCATCACAAGGGCGTGATCCTCGTGTTATGGCTGCACTAGACACCATCAACCAACGTTTTGGCCCTGACTCTTTATCACTGGCTGCAAAAGGTATTCAAGGTAAATGGCAAATGCGCAGAGAAATGAAGTCACCTAATTACACATCATCATGGTTAGATATGGTGAGGATAAACTGCAGTAATATCATGACAAAATAAAATGGGTAACCGCAGACTGATAAACTATTTTAATGGCAAAGTGTCTCAGAAAAATAAAAATGTAGCTGACTATGATAATTTTGAGCCACACTCAAGACTTTTTTAAAGATATGGGATTACACATACATACGCGTTGACAGAGGGATAAAGTTAGCGTTGACGCAATTCAGATCTGTTGTATAGATCTAGTATAGTGTTTATTCTTAGAATACTCAGAAAACAAAGGTGTGAATATTGCTTGTTTTATTTCAGGTATACGCCAATATTCCGTACTTTGTTACTCGACTAACAAGCGCAACGACTGACGATTTTTGTCGTTTATTTTTATTGATTACTAAGAAGTAAAATGACTGAAATATTAGATCCAGTATGGCAGCAGCAATTAACGAAGAGTTTGCACGTAAATAGTAGTCAAGTGCAATCAAAGTATTATCAAGTGGCGAGTGTCTGCTCAAATGGGGAACCCAAAAACAGAACGATGGTATTTAGAGGTTTCTTGTCGGGCACGCAGAGTCTTTTGTCTGTAACTGACTCAAGGAGCGAGAAGATAGAAGAATGGCAAGGTGACAATAAGTCGCGGTTTGAAATTTGCTGGTATTTTTCTGAATCTAGAGAACAATTCCGTTTGGCTGGAGAGGTAGCATTAATATCTAACTCATTAGATTCAAGCTATGAAAATTGGGTGTTAGGAAAACAGACAAAACAAAGCATTTTGAAACAACAATGGTCAAATTTATCAACAAACGCTAGGGAGCCTTTTTACTCAAACAGTCCTAAAGCACCATTTGATGAAGATTCGATGCCGTCGATGCCACAGAATAGGCTTGTTAATAAAGGCGCGGATCTCAAAAATAAATTTGACAGCAACAACACCACACCAACTAATATTGTTAGTAATCTGACCGATATGAGCGACAATTTTTGTGTGATTATATTTATTCCACACGCAGTTGATTATTTGGACCTAAAGTCTAAACCGCAGCAAAGATGTCTTTACGCAATTCAGGATGATTGGAAAGAACGCCCCGTCAATCCATAGGTAATATTAACTTAACTTCAGTATGATTAATTTGAAGGTAAGTTTTTGCTAAATAAAGATAGCTAAAGATGCAGCAAAATCGATTGTTGATCTTGTGTAACCATATTACTTACCACTAAATTAAAAGAATTATCCATCATCCTGCGCATTTCCCCCTCAGGCACTGTTCCATCAAGCTTAACGGTATTCCAGTGAACTTTACTCATATGGTAACCGGGAATAACGGATGGGAAGGTGTTTCGAAGCATCGTGGCTTCTTGAGGATCGCATTTAAGGTTTACCCAGCAAATATCATTACCTGTATCAACGGACTCATTATCATCCTTACTCATCTTACCTAAGGTCAAAGTTGCGAACATTTTATGTTTGACTTTAAAAACTGATACGCCATCACCATAAGGAAAGGATTCCACCGTAAAAGGTTTGCTTAATAAATATTCTCTAATTTGTTGATGATCCATCCACTTTTCCTTAAATAATGAAAGAGTAGTCACCTACCCTAACCTTTAAACTTATTTTCATTGAGAATTAGTATTGCTTTAACAAATGCATTACGTTTTTTAAATCTGTTTTACCTTTGATAATTTCATCAGGTGTTAGTCCAGATATTTCATGGGGAAACACTAACCATTCGTCACTTTCGTGCACATAATAATGAGGTACGATGTCAGTTTTGTTATTTTGTGGTTTGTAATAGGGACAAGCGATACGAACATCTTTTGGCATATTTGCCCGAGACAGTTTTTTAATTTGTTTCATCAAAGCTTCAACACTGCGGCCTGAATCAAATACATCATCAACAATTAGAAGACTGTCTTCAGAATTGGCGTTTTCAATCAGATAATGTAAACCGTGTACTTTAATGGTTTTTGATTGTTGACCAATCCCATAATAAGACGATGTACGCACCGCAATATGATCGGTTTCCACTTTCTTAAAATCAAAATACTCTTGCACTGCAATACCGATAGGCGCGCCGCCACGCCAAATACCGATTATAAAATGTGGGCGAAAGCCACTTTCATAAACTTGAGCTGCTACTCGAAATGAATCTTCAAGTAGCTGTTGTGCAGTGATAAACGTTTTTTCCATTAAATAAACCTTAAAATTTAGGGTGCGGGTAAAATGAAATTGCCGACACGGGTGTCGCAAGATAAAACTTTGAACTTTTGATTATATACCGAAGCGCAACTTATTCATATTTTAAAGCATCTGCCGGATTCATTCTTACCGCACGATAAGCAGGATAAAGGCTGGCCAGAAAACACAAAATAAGTGATGTAATAATAAGAAATACGATTTGTTGCCATTGTAAATCTGTGGGTACACCTTGCCCCTGTGGACTTAAAAATATTGGGAAATTAAATAGTTTGATCAAATTATTAATTTGACTCACCAACAATACACCACTAACAATTCCAATCAACGTGCCTTTTATACCATTGTAAATGCCATTAAACAGGAAAATACCCATAATATTATTACGGGTCATGCCTTGCGTTAAAAGTATAGCAATATCACCTTGTTTCTCGGTCACCACCATGACCAAAGCCGAGACTATATTAAAAGCAGCCACAGAAATAATCAGTAGCAACATCAGAGACATCATATTCTTTTCCATCTTCACGGCGTCAAATAGCACACCTTGTTGGTCTCGCCAGTTTGTTGAGCTATAACCTTGTGTCTCTAGTGCTTGAACCACACTTTTATAATTAAAAGCATCTGCTAAAAATAAACGTGTTTGGGCCAACTTAGATTTTTTACTTCTTAATAGCCTAGCAGCATCATCAATATGCATTAACACTGCTTTATCGTCCAAAGCAGAGCCCATATCAAATATACCAACCACGCGAAATACTCTCTGGCTGTAGATACGCCCAAAAGGTCCAAAATAACTATTTTCAGAAGCGATCAGACGGGCTTTTTCACCCATCCGTAAATTCAGTTTAATAGACAGTGCTCGCCCGATAACAATGCCATATTCACCTTTGACTAAATCGGTCAGCTGCCCAACCAACATATTATCGGCAATGATTGACGAGCGCTGCATAACATCAGGTTGAATTCCTTGGAACATGACACCTTTAAGTCCTTGGGAGGATTGAATTATACCTTCAGAGTCTATTTGTTGGGCACTGGTAATAACACCTTCAATGTGAGTAAACATATCATGGGCGATGTTATCATTAGGCTTTTTTTGAACTAACACATGAGGGGTGATGCCTAAATTGCGCAACTTTAATTCACCCTCAAAACCATTCATCACTGACAAAACAGTGACTAATGCCATTAAGCCAAGAGCAATGCCTGCAACAGAAAAAAAGTTAATGAATGCAATAAAGTGATTACCTTTAGAAGCTTTGGCATAACGTAAACCAATAAAGACTGAGAGGGGATAAAACATAAAAAGAAACTCTTATAACAACAAAACAGTTAAAAAAATAAAGGTTTAACTGTTGGTATAGTGATGAATGATGTTGAATAATACGTGCCTGAGGTAAATCTCACAAGCACAGCAAAACTGGGGGAAAATATGCAGAACTTAACGCATCTTCAAAAGCATCAACAATTTGATGAATTTTTTATGATAAAGCATAATATCCCGGTCAATATGCGTTTATTGGAAGATGATTTTGTTTTACCCGAAAAGGATGATTTACATCAGCATATGCCTTACGAGTTTCAAATAGCCAGTGAACTATCAGCACTTGATACAAAAGCATTAAGACCACTTCGCCGCTTAGGCGAACACGCTGTTGAGTTAGCTGAATTTCTGAATCATCAATCTCGAAAAATTGACTTAATGATGTCTCTTATTTTACAACAACACACAAAACATGAACACACTTATCAATCGATACAATTTGGTGGCGGCATAGTCCTTGGAAGTGAAAGCGAATTTTTAATAGGCAGCACAATCGAACTAAAATTATTCCTAAGAGAAGAAGCTTCTGCCATTTTTTGTTTTGCTGAAGTTATTGCTTGTAAGCCTGTAGATGATAAGTACCATGTATTCCTGATTTTTACCTGTATCCGCGAAGAAGACCAAGACTTATTAGTCAGAGCCAGTTTACATTTGCAAGCGGCTAATCTTCGCAAACGCAAGCACCAAGACAAAACCTAAAAGAACTAAAACGAAAGCGACCAATGACTCAGAGTATTTTTTCACCGCCTTTACCAAACAATGCCTTAAAAACTAAAAATGATATTCGCCATTGGGGCAATCTTCAAGGAAGCAGTACGGCCCTTGTTTTAGCCAATGCAACAAAACTGGCTACTGGCCCAGTATTGTTAGTCACAGCAGATACCCCCAGTGCTATCAAACTTGAAAAAGAGCTTGATTATTTTTTGCAGGATCAATCTGTTGATGTACAACTATTTCCTGATTGGGAAACCCTCCCCTATGATAACTTTTCACCCCATCAGGATATCGTTTCACAACGCCTAGAAACACTATACCAACTCACACAAAACGAACGCAGAGTGTTTATTGTACCCATCAACACGTTAATGATGCATGGCCCCGGTGGATTATATTAGTAAATATTTACTAATATTGAAGATTAATCAAAAATTAGATATCAATAGTTTTCGCTCAGGGTTAGAGCGTGCAGGATATTTACATGTAAACCAAGTAATGGGGCACAGTGAGTTCTCTATTCGTGGCAGTATCATCGACTTATTTCCTATGGGCAGTCAGTATCCATATCGCATAGATTTATTTGATGATGAAGTAGATACCATCAGGCATTTTGATCCAGAAACGCAGCGTTCTGGTGACAAAGTAAATGAAATCAAACTGTTACCAGCCAGAGAATTCCCAACAGATAGAGAAGCAAGCTTGCTGTTTAGGCAGCAATATCTCAGTAAATTCGATTCAAATAACAGCAAAGAATCGATATATTATCAAGTAGGTAAAGGCCTGATGCCTGGTGGCATAGAATATTATTTACCTTTGTTTTTTGCAAAAACGGCCACTTTATTTGATTACCTTAATCAAGACACCACAGTATTAATGCACGGTGATTTGCAAAAAGCACATGAAAATCATTGGAAAGATGTCAATCACAGATACGAACAATTGCGATATAACCTTGCTAGGCCCCTATTACATCCATCTGACATATTTATGCGTTATGAAGAGCTGTTTGGCGCTTTAAAGGATTGGCCAAGGGTTCAGATACATAATAAAGTAGTGGAACAAAAAAGTGGTAGTATTAACTTTGCCACTGCGTCGTTGAATGATGTTGCACTAAAACCTCAAAATAAAATCCCATGGGCGTCACTTAAACAACAAGTAGACCAGTGGCGAAAGCAAAAAATCAAAGTGTTGTTTAGCGCGGAGTCTGCAGGTCGCCGTGAAGGTCTTTTAGAAATACTCTCAAAAGCTGAGATCAAACCCAAAGTTTTCAAAGATTTTAATGACTTCATGGAAAGTGCTGAACCTATCGGTATCTCGATAGGTGCCGCAGAGTTTAGCTTTTTACTTAATGAGCCTAAACGCGCCATTGCTTTTATTACCGAAACCGAATTACTCGGGCATAAAATTAGTCATCGTCGCAAACGAGATAAACGCCAAGGCACTGACGAAAATGCTATCATCCGTAATTTGGCAGAATTACAAACTGGCCAGCCAGTTGTGCATTTTGAACACGGCGTAGGCCGTTATTTAGGTTTACAAACCTTAGATGCTGGCGGTATTACTACTGAATATCTGACTATAGAATATGCCAAACAAGCAAAGCTATATGTACCTGTTGCGTCTCTGCATTTAATTAGCCGTTATAGCGGCGGTGATATTGACCATGCACCTCTGCATCACCTTGGTACAGACACTTGGGCAAAAGCCAAGAAAAAAGCCGCTGAAAAAGTCCGTGATGTAGCAGCACAATTATTAGATGTGTATGCCAAACGTGCAGCTAAACCCGGCTATGCGTTTAAAATTACATGGGATGAATACCAATCTTTCAGTGACAGTTTCCCCTTTGAAGAAACCATAGATCAGCAAAAAGCTATTAACGCGGTGCTCCAAGATATGGGCTCAGCCAATGCCATGGACAGGTTAGTCTGTGGTGATGTAGGTTTTGGTAAGACTGAGGTGGCGATGCGTGCAGCCTTTATCGCTGCTAATCAGGGTAAACAAGTCGCTATATTGGTTCCTACTACTTTACTTGCCAGTCAACATTTTGAAAATTTTAAAGAACGTTTTGTCAACTGCCCTTTTAGAATTGAAGTATTGTCTCGATTTGTTAGTGCCAAAGATGCAAAAGAAACGGTAATAGCTATCGGTGAAGGTAAAGTGGATATAGTGGTTGGTACCCATACTTTATTACAAGATAGTCTTAAGTTTAAGGATTTAGGTCTAGTCATTATCGATGAAGAACACCGCTTTGGTGTGCGACAGAAAGAAAAATTTAAAGCACTTCGTTCAGATGTAGACATACTAACGTTAACCGCCACGCCTATTCCAAGAACGCTGAACATGGCGTTAAGTGGTATGCGTGACTTGTCTATCATCGCTACACCGCCAGCTAAACGTCTGCCAATCAAAACCTTTGTGCAGCAAAGAAATAAAGGATTAATACGTGAAGCTATCATGCGTGAAATTTTGCGTGGTGGACAGGTTTACTTTTTACATAACGAAGTAGACACCATTGAGCACACGGCACAAGAAATTGCAGAAATAGTACCAGAAGCGCGGATCGCTATAGGCCATGGTCAAATGCGTGAGCGTGAACTTGAAAAAGTCATGGCAGATTTTTATCATCAGCGCTTTAATGTGTTGTTGTGTACCACTATTATTGAGACAGGTATTGATGTGCCATCGGCCAATACCATAGTGATGGACCGTGCGGATCATCTCGGGTTAGCCCAACTTCATCAATTGCGTGGTCGCGTTGGGCGCTCACATCATCAGGCCTATGCCTACTTGTTAACGCCGCATCCAAGACGATTAAGTAAAGATGCAGCCAAACGCCTAGATGCTATTTCATCCTTAGAAGAGTTAGGCGCAGGTTTTGCCCTTGCAACCCATGACTTAGAGATCCGTGGCGCGGGGGAATTATTGGGTGATGGACAATCAGGGCAGATTTCCAGTATTGGTTTTACATTATATATGGAGATGCTGGACCAAGCTGTTGAAGCATTAAAAGAAGGCAAAGAGCCTTCCTTGGAAGATGCACTTTCTGAGCAAACTGATATTGATTTACGTTTGCCGGCTCTGTTCCCAGATGATTACATTCCAGATGTGAACATGCGTTTATCTTTGTATAAAAATTTGGCGAGTTGCAAAGATGAAAGAGCAGTCAATGAGTTACAAATAGAACTGATAGACAGGTTTGGTTTATTACCTCAAAGCGCTAAAAACCTGTTAGATATGGCCATGCTCAAATTAAAAGCTAAGCTAATTGGTATATCTAAAATAGAAGGTACCAGTAAAGGAGGGTTTGTCGAGTTTTCCCAGAAAACACAGATTGACCCAAGCTTTATTATCAAGTTAATTCAATCGCAACCGCGAATTTACAAATTGGATGGGCCACAAAAACTGAGATTTAACGTGCCTACTGAATCCGCCAAAGATAGACTTGAATTGTTTAACAATATGCTAACCGAATTTAACCAACAAATACGAGCGGCTTAATGACAGATAAAATTTCAGTTCATCCTCTTAGACAGATGCGTGTAAGTACTTTATTTACAAAAAGTATTTTTGCCGCATTACTCACTGTCAGTGTTTTTGCACAACCTACGTATGCGGTGGATCAACAGTGGTGGTTCGATGTTGAAGTGATTTTATTTGAGCGTAATGCAGAGGTAACCAACTTATCTGAAAAATTCAAACAATCTATACTTGAAGAACCAGCGAGCAACACTCTTGATTTGTTAACACCTTATTTAAAACCCGATTTAAGCTATCTAAGAGCCGGACTACCATATTGCCGAGCATCAAACCGTCTCAAAGTACAAACACAATATGAACAAGATTTTGCCTTTCCTTTGCCAAAGGTCAAAAAAAATGAGTCGTACTCTCCGCAGACAGATGATCAATCAAAACAAACACCTCAAAATAAACAAGTTTTAACGGTTGATCCTGATAATATCGCTGAAGAAAATTTCCAATTTCAAGATGCTACAACAGATAAATTTGTAAAACTCTATGAAACCCTGTCATTAGCCCAAACAACTGACAACGAAGATGTTAAGTCAGCTGGCATAAAATCAACTGCAAAGTCTATTTTAATAAGACCTTCTATTCAGGTTGAATTTATCGAATGGCAAATGCCTAGCGAATTCCTCTGTGCCTACGCTGAACAGATTGATCCCTCTTTTGCATCAATTATATGGCTACAAGATGAGCTATCTAGCACGTCGACAATTAATAAAATTAAACTCATTCCACAGATCATTAATGGTAATGAGTGGCAACAAAACCGCGGGTCTTTTCTGTTACCCACATCCACCATGTATATGACAGAACTGTATGAGAAAATTAAAAGGCAACGAGATATCACCCCAATATTACATATAAATTGGAGGCAAGAAGTTAAATTTGGGCGTGAAAATGCACAAATATTTAGATTGTTTGCTGGTGAAAACTTTGCAGAAAAATTTGATGCCAATGGTTTACCTTTAATGAACGACACAGATAGTTTATTTGATACTTTGAATAAATCAACAGACGAGTTATATATACCTGAACAAGTGCTAGAGGGTTTAACGCCAGAACAACAAGCACATTTAGTGAGTATTAATGGGACAACATCAGAAGCGGTTACTGGAGACTTATTTGCAAGAATTGATGCTGCGTTAGCAGATGACACACCCATCAACTTTCTTAAAACTGAGTGGCTAACAGAACACCAAACAACCAAGACTGCTCCCTCAACCCTTAAAGAGCTATGGCGATTAGACGGTGGAATAACCATATATCTGCGTAACGTTGGGCGCATCCCCTACTTGCACATCGACAGTAATTTAGATATCAGACAACCAATATACGACCCAAACAAAGCTCTGTCACTAGAGGGATTGTCGACTAATTTATCAGAGCAAGGTGCAATAGTGGTTAACCCATTTCAACGACCAAACTTTCTACAAAGTGTTAATTTTAACCAATTAAGACGAGTGATCAGTAAACAAGTGCATTATTTTGACCATCCTTTGTTTGGTATGATAGTGCGTATTAACCGTCATCGTTGGCCAGAGCCAGAACTAGAAACCGACACAATCAATAGTGGACTCTGAATAAGTGCCTTGATTTTATTTGAGCCCCCTATCAAGCGTTACACTATTTATGTAAAGCGGGTCTAAGCTAGTTATCACCAAAGCAGTATTACCTAAATTAAAGAGCACAAAAAAGCCGTCATTTATGACGGCTTTTTAATTTAACAAACCATTTATATATTAAAATACATAGTTCAATCGCACATAATAATAACCACCTTGCCAGTCTACATTATTACCAGACCAGTAAACTGCACCACAACAGGTGTCTCCGTCATCTTTATCTGGGTAAGTATCAAACAAGTTACGCGCACCAGCAGCCAAAGACATACTATCATTGAGTTGATATTTCAATTCTAAATCAATCATCACACCAGCATCGTATTCTTGTGTTGTAGTTGCAGAAGAGTTTATTGCATTTTCATAAGCGCCGTAAAAATTAGCACGTATCAATAAACTTAACATGTCAAAGCTATGCTTAGCAGATAAAACGCCACGCCATGCAGGAAGAGCATTTTCTAAATCGAATTCATCTTCACCATTTAAATACGCCGATGCATCTGAATCAATTTTAGTAGAGTTGTAGTTTAATGACCCCGTCAAAACTGTATCATCTAGGGTGTAGGTTGCGACAATGTCCATACCGTTAGTAACAGTATCAAAAGCATTTTGGAAGTAATTTACTCCACCTATAGTATTGGCTCCATCAACACCTGCAGCGACCAAAGCCAAATATTTGTCATACGCATCGCCTGATTCTGGATCAGTAGATACATCTATTGTGGATACAGCATAAAAACGATCATCCACTGCAATGCGATAAAAATCGACAGTTAGATTTAATGCATCAAAACTACCAGAAATACCTAAGCTATAGTTCAAAGAAGTTTCAGGTTTCAACTCTTCTGCGCCAAGAGCCTGCCCCACATCACTCAATGCGGGGAAAAGCCCCGTAGCCACTGGAAAACCATTAGGTAATCGAGTAGAAACATTAGTGGTACCTTGCTGGCCAGGGGTAGGTGCTCTAAAACCAGTGCCCACAGAGCCGCGTAAGTTAACATCATCAGTCAAACTGTATTTGAAGGCTATTTTTCCAACTAACTCAGAACCAAAATCAGAGTAATCTTCGTATCGTAAGGCACCTTGTAAAAAAAACTCATCCGTAATATCGGAACTTAGGTCTACATAAATTCCTGCCATATCACGTTCGTATGACCCGGAATATTCCGGTGAATACCCTGGAAAGCCATTAGAGCCTACGCCTACAGCGCGGTACACAGCGTCAGAAGAATCTGAACAGTCTAAGGTAGAACCACCTGAAATCACTGCCATACCATTATCGGTAGCTGAACCATCATCATTACAGAAACCATGGGGGTCAGGACTTGAATATGCTCCAACACTATACGAATCTGCATCTCCTTCCACTAACTCATAACTTTCTTCCATATACGTTAGACCAAAAGCAAAGACTAATTCCGATGAAAAACCCACATCTATGAATTGTGTGAAGTCAGCTGAAAATTGAAGTTCTTCATTAATCAAATCACCAGGGCGAAATGACGTAGGCGAATCTGGGCCCATAGAAGGGTTGATGGTATTTTCTAATGTATATTGAATTTCATTTGAACCATATCGACCACTAAAGTCATACTTCATACCATTAGTAAATTCTCCTTCTATCCCACCTAATAAGGAGAAATCAGTAATTTCACCAGTGAATCTAGGTGTAAAACCACCAGGGAATTTCACAAGCGGTGAGTAAAGTGAACCGTCGTCCAAGCGAATATTTTCAATGGTTCCGTTACCTGGATAGCGATAATAAAAACTCCCATCACCTTCACTGTCAGAATAATTACCAAAGGCATATAACTTCATTGTATCGCTAAGTTCATAGCCCGAGTTGAAGAACAATCGGGTAGCTGAAGCGTTGGGTTGTCCCCAAGGTTGAACGACACTCTCTCCACCTAAATTGGCGGTGCTCAGACCAGCAACATAAGTTTCATCAGAATAACCAGCTAATGTATTGTCAAAAGAACCGCCGCTTAAGAAATTAGCATCATTGGAATCGACACAAGCCCAACCTTCACAATACTGTTCTGAACGAGAAGTTGAGGCTGAATCTGAAATTTCACCTGAAAGACTAAAGAAGCCTTTATCACCAAGGGCAAAACCAATGTTACCCGTTACAGTGAATTGCTCTCCATCACCCTCATAATATTGGCCCATATCGACTGACAATGAGCCACCTTCGTCGTTGTCTTTCAACTGAAAGTTTATTACACCCGCGATAGCATCTGAACCATACTGAGCAGCAGCACCGTCACGAAGTACTTCCACGCCTTTTAGTGCCGATGATGGAATAGTCGCGATATCAGGCCCTTGCGTACCCGATCCACCAATTTGCACTAATGCAGAACGATGTCGCCTTTTTGAATTAATCAAAACCAAGGTTTTATCCGTTGGCATGCCGCGTAAACTTGCTGGTCGTATAAAGGACCCACCATCAGAAATAGGCTGACGGGACAAAGAATACGAAGGCACCAAAGTTTTTAATATGTCATTAGTATCGGTAAAAGAAACAGACACTAAATCCTCTTCGCTAAATACATCCACTGGCACAGCAGAGTCAGCTATTGATCTTGGAACACCCCTTGAACCTGTGATAACGATTTGTTCTAAATTGGTTTCATCTGTTTTTTCTGCATCTTGGGCATAAATGCTTGGTGATATCATGACTAACCCAGACGTAGCCGCTAAAATTGGCAGCGTCCGACGGATGGATAGACTAAGTTTGTGTAGTTTAAGCATGTTTAACCTCTTATAGTGAGCGATATTTGTAAAACCTAAAACTGAGTGCTTCAACGCTCTAAATAGGCGATTCATACACAATTTGTAAACGAAGGGGTCTGTACAAGTGCAATGCACCTTTTTAGGTAGCAAAAACAGCAATACACCTCGCTTCTCAATTATTGAATAGCAACACAAATGCCAATCAGAAATGTAAATTTAATATACCCCCCCTATACTTTCCTTATGCCTTATGGAGACCCCGTTAACACTGACTTATTATTGATTTAATGGCACGATAGTTGAATTACCTAAATCAAATATATTGGCAACACAGGCTACATGAATGAGAACGAATAATTAAATGCGCATTAATGACTCGATTGCACAATTATGTTGCAAAGCTCGATTGGCAGAAATAAGATCTAAATGAATAGCAAACAACTTCAGTACTTTCTCAAAACAGCAGATAAAGGCAGTATTACAGGTGCTGCAAAAGAGCTGGGGATCGCTCAACCGGCTATTAGCCAGCAAATTTCTAGTTTGGAGCACGAATTATCTGTTCAATTATTCGAACGTGATTTTAGAGGAGTGAGACTTACGAAAAGTGGGGGGAAATTCTACCTTAGAGCTCAATCTATTATCCATCAAATGGGTTTAGCTAAAAGCGAAATTGACAATACTGAATCGAATCCCTCTGGTCAAATATCCATTGGTATGGCCCAATCAGTCTCTAATGTGTTAGCTATACCACTTACACAAGCCATTCAAAAAAACTATCCAAATGTAGAGCTCACATTACATTTTGGCAGTACTGACTTTCTAAACCAATGCCTTAGCAATGGGCAAATTGATTTATCGATTACTTATAAAAGCACCGTTACAGACAAAAATTTTTGCAGTACTCCTATAATTAAAGAGAATATCTATTTGGTGGTTGGTACTGAACACAATACAAAGGCATATGAGCAACTTGCCAAACAAGACAATATCGCGTTTAAACAGCTCGCTGAATTTGAAATCATCTTGCCCAACCAAAATGACCCCCTAGTGCAAATGCTTAATCGTTATGAAACGCAGACGGGGATTCGAATTTGGAATAAACAAAATTTTGGATTGCTGATGACCAATTTACGTTATGTAACCGATGGATTAGGCTTGATGATACTGCCGTCTTGTGCAGTATTTCATTTAGAAAAATCCAAACAAATCAAAACGATTACTATTACACAACCTGAACTTAACCGAGATGTACTGTTAGTGAATAATTCAAAACGACCGGTCAGTATTGCCATGCAAATTGTCAGTAAAACAATATTAGGACTAACAAAAGAAGCCCATTCCATGGGCAATTGGAGAGGAAAATTACTTTTTTGAGTAATGCATCATCTATTGATTATATGCGTTTAAGACAAGGCTAAGGTTTGTTCTAATGCCCTGGGCAGTGCATTTACATATTTTTGTACATCAGGGATCAGGCCCATACTCACACGAGACCAATGATTATAGTCTTGATAAATGCCTCGAATTAACACATTTTGTTCAGCCATTTTTTGCCGAAATATTTCTGCATTGCCTTGGGCCAAATCTACAAATACAAAATTAGTCGAAGAAGGCAGAGCCGTTAACCCATTTGCCTTAACTGCATCCAACACCATTTCGCGTCCCTCTACAATTTTTGACTTGGACATGTTTAAAAAGGCTTCATCGTTATAACTCGCAATAGCCGCCGCTAATCCAGCTTGGTTCATAGCATACCCACCTAAACTAAAGCGATTGATATTGGCGGTATTTTCTTCAGATCCCATCATGTAACCTACACGCATGCCTGCTAAGCCATATATTTTAGAGAAAGTTTTAGCCACTATCACGTTATGCCCTTCTCTGACCAAAGAAACCATTGAGTTTTTCTCGGGCATATCGGTCACTTCGTTATAAGCTTCATCTACCAAAACTAATGTTTTCTTAGACGCCTTAATACAAAAATCTCTTAACTTTCCAGCATCCAATAAACACCCAGTAGGATTATTCGGATTTGTTATGTGTACCATAGCGACATCAGCATCAATGGCGGCATACATGGCGTCTAAATCAATACTTAAATCAGTGGTTTTGGCTATGCGTTTGATTTTTGCACCACCAGTTTTCTGTGGAGCCTTAGCAGTAGTATCCCAAAATAAATCAGGCCCTAGTATTAGACCTTTTGTAGCAGCAGCGTTAGCAGCATAAGATAATACACCACTGGAGCCGGCACTCAATGATATCTGGCTACTATTTAAACCATTTTTCTCGGCTATCATATCAACCAGTACTTTATAAGGCTCAGCAGCATAATATGCCCCTTTAGCACTAGCTTGCATGATAGCTTTCATTGCACTTGGGCTTGGACCATAAGGATTTTCATTGGCGTTAAGTTTGGCAATGCCCGCACTTGGCCCATAGTTAATCACTGGAGCGCTATGATGACTCGCGAGGGCGTTACCCGACAAAGAAACCAATCCGCTTGCTGCCACTGCAGAAACTGTTGCTATACTGCCACGTAAAAATAATCGTCTACTTACATTGTCTGTCATGTCGTTGTCCTTTAGTTGTCTCTAATTAAATTTTAAAATGCTTTGTAATACATAGAAATGGAAACCACGACTAAATAAAGTCCAAACATTCGCTTCAGACTGCCCTCGTCCAAACTATGTGCCCATTTAGCACCAATAGGTGCTGTCAATATTGAACCCGCACTGATGGCAACAAGCGCAGGTACATTTATGTAGCCAAACGTACCGTATGGAAGATTATTGACGTTGTGCCCCATCAGCATAAAACCAATTGCGCCAGGTACACCAATAATAAAACCGACACCTGCAGCCGTTGCTACTGCTTGATGGACACTACGGTTACAAATGACCATTGTCATTACAGTAATCGTCCCGCCACCTATTCCAAGCAGAGCTGAAAATCCACCTAAAAAAGAGGCTAGCCCTACTTTAAATGCACCTTGCGGCATAGTTAATGTGTTTGAAGAGCCATTAAAAAGTCCTGGAAACAAAAAATAGATTGAATAAAATAACACCCCCGTCGCAAACACAAGGATCAAACTTTCTGGGCTTGTTTTGGAGGCTATAAATAAACCAATCAACACCCCAATAACCAACCAAACTGACCAGTCTTTTAATATTGCAAAATCAACAGTATTTGTTTTTTTATGTGCTTGCACAGAGCGAGCACTTGAGATGACAATTGATGCTAAAGAGGTACCAATAGCGACTTTTATTAATTCTCCCGATGATTCAGTAAAAAATGGAAAAACTGCTAATAAAGCCGGTACCACCACAAATCCACCACCATTTCCAAACAATCCAGCTGTAATACCCGCAATTGCCCCCGCTACACATAATGTGCCTACAAACAACAACAGTTCAACTTCCATAACACCCCTTAGCATAATTTCAATAATTGGGAATACAGAAGAAATGCTGTACTTAAAGTATTTAGCAGAATTAATGCCAGCTTTGAGAGGCCACTATTTATGGGGTGCAGGACAGCATCTAATATCAAACTGCACTAAACTAGACATTTAGTGCGCAAAAATGATGCAAAAGGAAATATGTTATTACTTTAGTAACGGACAACACATCGATTAAAAATAGCAATTATTACCAAGATATAACTTAGCTCAGTAAACAAAGTATTAAGTTAGGATAAGGTCACGTAGCTCACAGCAGTGATGATAAACGCCAAAAATATATTCAGCATTAGGCCTTCTCTGGCCATAGTTTTAATACTGAATTTATCCATACCATAAACGATTGCATTAGGTGCAGTAGCGACAGGCAACATAAAAGCGCAACTAGCACTGATGGCTGCAGGCATCATCATCAGCGCGGGATCAATACCCGCAGCAACACCCGCAGCGGCCAGTATTGGCATCAATAACGTTGCGGTAGCGGTATTTGAAGTAATTTCAGTTAAAAAAGTCACAAACAAACAAATACATAATATTAATAAGGGTACAGGTAAGTCAGATAACCCTGTTAAGCCCTCCCCCATTAAGGTACTTAATCCTGAGGCAGAAAACGCTTTTGCAATACAAATACCACCTGCGAATAACAACAGCATACCCCATGGAATGGAGACTGCCGTTTCCCAATCGAGTAACTTATCTGATTTGGCTTTTTGGACCACTTCACCAAATTTACTTTCTTTTGCAGAGGGTGCTGATTCTTCAATTTTGTTGCCACTTGGAATAAGAAACATCAATACCACACCGGCCAAAGCAATACTGCTATCGCCAATACTGGGCATATTCAACCATACCGTCCAATAAGGCCTAAACATCCAAGCCAAGGCGACCATCACAAAGGTTACCAACACGCGCTTTTCAGCTGGTTGCCAAGCCCCAGATTTCGGCAAAATATACTCTTGCGTATCTGTTAAGTTGCGGGTTAACCACCAAGCAATAACAGGAATACCAATGACGACTATAGGTACACCAGTTTTCATCCACTCCAGGAAACTAATTTCTTTACCTTGTGTTTCAAGGTAAACACTCATAAATATAATATTGGGTGGCGTACCTACGGGTGTACCTACCCCTCCTAAACTAGCGGCATACGCAATGCCCAGTAACATAGCAATAGTCAACTTGGGATCTCTTACATGTTGCAATACTGCCAGAGTAATAGGTAATAACATTAAAGTAGTGGCCGAGTTGGAAATCCACATACTTAAAATGGCGGCAGTCAACATAAAACCGAAGACCAAGCGTTTAGCACTTTTACCGCCGGTGAGATTGACTAAGTAAAACGCCAATCGACTATGTACGTTTGACTTCTCCAACGCCTTGGAGAGCATAAACGCGCCCATCAACAATAAAATAATATGGCTGCCAAGCGCTGATGCAGATTCTTTATGGGTCAACACCCCTGCCATAGGAAAACCAAAAAAGGGGATAAGCGAGGTAACAGGAATAGGTAGCGCTTCAGTGACCCATAACATGGCAGTAAACAGAGTGATAGAGGCTGTGGAAGCAATCAGGTGGGGCTGTCCAATAGCGATTAGAACAAAATACAGCACAATTGAGCTAATAGCCGATAGTAGAATTAGTTTGTTGTTAGTTTGCATAAAATTGGTCTAATACTTTGCTAGCGATTTGATATTCAGAAGTCTTTTTCAGGTTAGAGAAATCGAGACTAGACGTTTTTTTAAGGCGTTTAATTCTATCTATACTAATTTTATGCAGGCTCATACCTGAAGGTAAACCATCAATCACCTTAACTGCCCCCATTGGATCATTGCATACCAACACCATGTCACAGCCTGCAGTTATAGCCAGCTCAGCACGCTCTACAATATTGCCCATTTGTACCGCACCTTGCATCGACAAATCATCAGAAAATACCACTCCATCAAAGTCTAGTTCTTGGCGCAAAATCTGTTTAATCCAGGTTTCTGAAAAACCTGCGGGTAAATCATCTACTTCAGGATAAATAACATGAGCTGGCATCACAGCATCTAATAACCCTTGTTGATGAATAGACTTAAATATTGCCATATCAAGGTTAAAGATATCTTCACGGCTGCGTTTATCAATCGGCATAGCAACATGGGAGTCCTCAAGTACATTACCGTGTCCTGGAAAATGTTTCCCCGTTGCAGACATACCCGCTCGGTGCATGCCTTTAATAAAATCGCTGGCTAATTGCACAATTATCTGCGGTTGCTGGTGAAAACTACGATCACCAATCACCTCTGACACACCCTGTATATCAAGCACAGGGGCAAAACTAATATCAATATCGAACGCTAATAGTTCTGCTGCCATTAACCAACCAAATTGCTCACACAAATAGCCTGATTGTTGTATGTTTTCATTTGTTTGACGGTTAATGCTACCCATTGCAGGAATGTCACTGAATCCTTGACGAAAGCGCTGCACCCTGCCGCCTTCATGGTCTGTTGCAATAATAACATCGTTACGCGTAACACTTCTTATGTGCCGAACTAAGTCAAAAAGTTGTTTTTGGTCGTGATAGTTACGGCTGAATAAGATGAGCCCTCCCACTAAAGGATGGTCGAGGATATCTATTTCTTCATGTGTCAGTTCAAAGCCTGACACATCTAACATAATTGGCCCCATCAATTAGCGCTCTTCTTGGTAAAATACAAATTTAATAGACATACTATAGAGACGATCAAAACCCGCAGTCAATCAATTAATCAAAACGAAAAATATGACTTTCAAACACTCCCGTGGTTATACTCTGGAAAATCTTTATTTATGTTGTTCTCAATGAAGTTTAAAACCGTAGGTTTAATTGGCAAACAAGCACATCAAGGTGCAAATTTAAGTCTCAAGGCGTTAATAGTCTATTTGACTAAACGCGGTTGTCGGGTGCTGGTCGAAACTAAAACGGCACAAAAATTAGATACTAATGGTTTTGAATCTGCAGATATAACAGAAATTGGTAAACAAGCTGACTTAGCCATAGTTGTGGGGGGGGATGGTAATATGCTCGGCGCAGCTAGGGTTCTGGCAGAGTTCAATGTAGCTGTAGTTGGCGTTAACCGGGGTAATTTAGGTTTTTTAACCGACATCAATCCCGATGACTTTGAACCGCAACTTGATAGTATTTTTGATGGCGAATGCCAAATAGAACAACGCTTTTTGCTAGAAGTGGAAGTCTATCGAGATGGTAAAGTACAAAGCAAGGACTCTGCGGTAAACGAAGTCGTCATTCACCATGGTAAAGTAGCCCATATGATGGAATTTGAAGTGTATCTTGATGATAACTTTGTATTCAGTCAGCGCTCTGATGGTTTAATTGTCGCGACTCCCACAGGCTCTACAGCTTATTCATTATCCGGTGGAGGTCCGATTCTTACGCCTAACTTAGATGCTTTAACCTTAGTACCCATGTTTCCACACACATTAAGTAGTCGTCCCATAGTGGTAGATGCAAATAGCACAATCAAATTGAAAGTATCGCCTGAAAACACCGATAATATGCAAGTCAGTTGTGATAGTCATATTGTGCTAACGGTATTACCCGGTGACGAGATTGTCATATGTAAAAACCCCGCAAAGCTGTCTCTGATACACCCAAAAAACTACAACTATTTCAATGTTTTACGCACAAAACTTGGCTGGGGCAGTAAACTTTACTAGTCACTTGCAGTATTTTTTGTAAGAGAAAACTAGACACTGAGCAAAAGCATGTTTATATTTATAAGTACTGTATATATAAACATGCTTTTGTATGTCTTTATTGAGAATCAAAAATGCTTACTCATTTATCCATTCGTAATTTCGCCATTGTTAAAACTCTAGACGTTGATTTTAGCCAAGGTATGACCGCCATTACTGGTGAAACGGGAGCCGGCAAGTCGATATCGGTTGACGCATTAGGCTTATGTTTAGGCGATAGAGCAGACAGTAGCATGGTGCGTACCGGCGCCGATAAAGCCGAAGTATCTGCAGGTTTTAATGTCAAGCAGCTACCTGGCGCTCTGAAGTGGCTTGAAGAGCATGAACTGAAAGACGATGACGAAGTATTGATTAGGCGTGTTATATCCTCTGAGGGACGTTCTAAAGCTTTTGTTAATGGCACCCCCGTACCCTTGCAACAATTGAAACACCTTGGTCAATTTTTATTGAGTATTCATGGGCAACATGCCCATCAACAGATTTTAAAAGGTGACAGTCAGCGCGACTTACTTGATCAGTATGCTGAGCATGGCACTTTATTAACCAAGGTTGCAGATTGTTATCAAACACTGAGAACCCATCGACAACATTTTCAAAATTTATTAGAAGGTCAGCAACAACGTGAAGACCGCAGTCAATTACTGTCTTATCAAATCCAAGAACTAGACGAATATGCCTTAGCACAGGGCGAATTTGTTGCCCTAGAAATAGAACATAAAAAACTCAGCCATAGCCAAACGTTACTCGAACAAAGCCAAATTAGCTTTCACCAACTTTACGAGGCAGAGGATTTTAATGCCTTGTCGGCGGTACAAAGCAGTGTTGACCGGTTAACTGAGTTACAACAGCATGATCCTAGTCTCGCACCTATTGTGACTATGTTAGCTGAAGCTTGTATTCAAATAGACGAAGCGGCTAATGAATTGAGAGCTTATACCGAACAGCTTGAAATCGACCCAATGCGTATGCAAAACGTCGAAGCTCGATATTCTCAAGCATTAGATTTATCCAGAAAGCATAATGTTCAACCTGAGACGTTATATGGGTTTCATCAACAACTCACCACAGAATTTAATGAGTTAGTCAAAGACGACTCATTGTTAGAAGAATTAAAAACTCAACTATGCCAACTTGAACAACAATATCATCAGGCCGCCAACAAACTCAGCCAATCAAGACAAAAAGCCGCAAAATCTTTCGCTAAACAAGTCGAACAGCATATTCACCAAATGAACATGGCTGATGCAGTGTTTAAAATTAATGTTGAACATCAGACGCAAGGCACACCTAATAAACTTGGCTTGGATACAGTACAATTTGTGGTATCGACTAACAAAGGGCAAGCCTTGGACAACCTTGAAAAAGTCGTCTCGGGCGGAGAATTGTCACGGATTGGTTTGGCCATTCAAGTGATTAGCTCAAGGAATAATGATATTGCGACCATGATTTTTGATGAAGTTGACAGTGGTATAAGTGGTTCAACAGCATCTGTGGTAGGCCAATTATTACGTAAGTTAGGTGACAGTGCCCAGGTTATTTGTGTCACTCACCTCCCCCAAGTAGCGGCTAGAGCGCACAACCAGATGTTTGTCACTAAGTTCAGTGACAAAAAAACCACAGAAACCCATATGCTTTGTTTACAGGAAAGTGAACGAATTGAAGAATTGGCGCGTCTACTAGCAGGAGATACTCTTACCGAGTCAGCCATAGCGAATGCCAGAGAATTACTACAAATCAGTAATTCATAACAATTAGGCATTGATTGCGCTAACGCGGCTGGGTTAGGATGCCACGTTAATTAAGTGTGAATTACTCACACATTTGCCTTTTTTACCTTTTTCACGCTGAGATATTGAGTAACAATGAAGTTTAAAAATTTACTGGTTATATTAACCGCCACTATGATGTTGTCAGCTTGTGCTGATTGGATTTTCCGAATTGATATACCACAAGGTAACTTTTTGGATGAAAAAGATGTTAAGAAACTTAGGATAGACATGACTAAAGAACAGGTTGTATTTGTTCTGGGTAAACCTGTTTTAGAAGATGCTTTCGATCACGATACTTGGTACTACCTGTATCAAATGAAACGAGGCATGAAACAACGTGGTGAAGACTTTCGCAAAGATCTCACTATTACATTTGTTGATGATAAAGTGACTGAGGTAACAGGCGATTTTGAATTATCAGATGAATTTAATATTTCGTTAGATCAATAACTTATTTTCCTATCTAATAGCTTCCGATGAGTTGCATCGGAAGCTTTCCTTTATGCGACTTTTAATTTTAACCTTAAATGCACTGTCACTTCCTCTCTGTTGTGATACAGGTGTTTCGCTTGCAATACATATTTCCCTACTTGGTGAGCCTGCATAACCTCTTCAATTATCTTTAATGCGCCCTGAACCGACTCGTAACGTTTTTTCATAGGTAATTTAAGGTTAAACATCGCCTCTTTACAACGGCCATCCGCCACCCAATTAGCCATGAGTTTGGCTACTTTTTGAGGTTGCTCAATCATGTCACAGACTAACCAGTAAACATTTTTCTTTTTAGGCTGAAATTTAAACCCATCTTCAGCGCAATAGGTCACCTGCCCGGTTTCCATAAGCCCTACATCCATAGCACCATTATCAACTGCTTGCACAAACATCCCTCGCTTTACCAGTTGATAGGTCCACCCACCTGGGCAAGCCCCCAGGTCAACGGCATATAGTCCTCCCTGAAGGCGCACGTCATGCTCTTCTTTAGGAATAAAAGTATGAAAGGCTTCATCAAGTTTTAAGGTGGAACGACTTGGCGCATCATGGGGGAACTTCAAACGTAAAATACCTAACGCCAAAGGTGAATTATTGTGTGTAAATGAATAACCAATATAAGCTTTATTGGTTTTTGTAAAAAATACATGTAATACAGGTTTTTTATGATTATCTTTAGTCGTTAACCTGTTCTTTTTACGCAACGCTTGTCTAAAGGGCACGCTTATCTTTCTACAGAACTTCGATAGCTCTCTGCCATGAGACGTATCAGCATATTCGACCCGTAATTCACCACATAACGGAAAACCTTCACATGCATCTAAAAGTGGGCCAATACGATCTGCCACGTCCATATTATCTATCACGAGTTGACAAGCAAATTGCTGGCGGGCAAAAATCAGTTTATCGAACAATAATGTGTTCGCTAATAACTCAGCATGCTCTTCTTGATAACAAGTAAACAAAACAAAACCACTGTTGGCTTGGGTTTTTGAATAACCAAACACATCCAATTGACTGGCTTTCTCCTGAACTTCATTCGCCATATCGTTTTCAAACCCACTGCGGCAATACAACAATAATCCGGCCATGGTTTAATTCACTCCTTTTAAGGTCGCTGCTATCAGCAAAACCCAGCCAATAATAAAACAGGCTCCCCCGAGGGGGGTGACAGGGCCAAACCATTTAATTTGGGTGAGCGCCAACATATACAAACTGCCGCTAAACAAAATAATACCCGCAAACATAAAACCTGCGCTGTATACCAGCAATGATTGGGGCATTTGACGATACAAAATGACTAATAAAATCAGGGCAAGGCTATGATACATCTGATACTGCACACCCGTTTGAAAGGTGCTTAATAGGGTGTCGGATAACTTACTTTTAAGGCCATGGGCAGCAAAGGCACCCAACACAACCGACAACATGGCACTGAATGCTGCACAACTCAATACAATTTTAATCACAATTTTACTCACGGTAGAACAAACAGGTTAGCGAAAGTTATCATTCATCTAAACATAACAGTAACAAAAACCAGCGAGCTAAGCTCATTATTCAACCTTCAATTCTACATTCTACCAGCACTGTTCACGACCCATTCTAAGGGTTGCGTGAGTGCAATCAGTCATACCCCCCGACTTCTATATATTCATCCATAAGTAAAACTAAAAGCATTGGTATCACAAAGGACAAACAAACACAGGGAAAAAGAAAATTGCGGATTCATTGAAAAGATAAATATCTATCACTTATTGATAATAGATCTCAATTAAGCCTGACGCGCTACAATGAGAGGTCAGATGCCAATCAGTAACGACGCCATCTGCACCAAGTGTACTGAGAAATCGGGCAGTCGGTTTGTCGATAATAAAATATCGATTTTACCAAGGGGTGACATTCCATCGGCTCTGACTCACTAGCTTTAGCTGCCTTGGCACAGATTGGTGTGGTGTTTGAAGAGGTGACGCATGTCAACAAGCTAAAGTTACCTTATTTTTTGATACCTTGGCGTGGATAAGTTTCTTCATATTTGCGTAAAGCAATATTCAGAGCTGGTCTACGTAATAACGGTAAGCGCTTATTTTAGATTCTAAATTATTTGAAAACATATGATTAGTAAACGAAAATTAGCCAACTTTCACATCCTCA
>Ga0206127_1000939_pt1 | contig 33417 bp, 30 predicted proteins | sample Helgoland_Spring_6_FD_148646 | JGI IMG/M metagenome (GOLD analysis project Ga0206127, IMG submission 148646) | Pelagic subsurface seawater microbial communities from Kabeltonne, Helgoland, North Sea - Helgoland_Spring_Bloom_20160419_1 | ecosystem: Environmental > Aquatic > Marine > Epipelagic ...
GCTTACCTGAGCCTAAGTCATAATCCTTGACGTTTAGTTTGCTAAACCAAGGATAGGCTTGGCGCTTTGCCATCCAGAAAAACAATCGCTTGGCCTTTACGCTTTTACAGGCTTTCAAAAGTGTATCAAGCTTTCTGGGCGACAGGTTCACTAACCCCTGCATTAACTCATCGGCATGCTCAAACGTCACTCTATCTGGCAAGTCCATCAATAATTCCAATATGGCTTTCTCAGGGCATGAGAAATACACAGGAGGCAATTCCACCCCCCACTCATGCTCTTTGATGAAAACCTTATCCATCAAAAGGCTTTCAGGCCATAGCTTGGTTGTACTGTGTCCTTCAAACTCTACAGGCAGCGACAAACGCACTAACCATGTTGGTAGCTTACCTGCCGCGTATAGGTGGATATGCGGCTGATTGCCTAATGACAGATACTGCGACAAACCAGATAAATAAAGCGCTGATAGCCCACCTACCACGACAGGCGGCACATCAGTACCCTCGACCTTGTCCATACGCTGCATAGAGGCAACCACACCTTCCCAACTCACAGAGCGGGAATACTGGCTGTATACCCCCGTTGCCAGCAGCAACAAGGTTTCAGTTTTAACCGCATTGTCTAGGGCATGGGCGCTCAAGCCTTGCTCTGCTAGCCACTTCTTCGTGGCCAACATACCATAAGGCAGAAGCGCTTTAAGTGACTGCTTATAAGTCCCTTTTACACCCTCACCCTTTGAAGTCATGCTATTAACCAAGCGCACTTACCTTTCTTAGTATTTTTGGCCGTTAAGCCTGCTAAAACCGCTCAATAGTTTATCACTACCGGTATATACGGCGCAAAACGCCGTATAATTTATAAATATCAAACTAACATAAACCGAAAAAGTTTACTAATATTATTTTTCACGGCGATAAACGCCGTAAATAAATCAAAATTCAAACTGAAAGGTTTAATAAATAGCGTCTTTGGGTACTTACACTGCCCAAGGCCAGCATTATTTAAACTTTTGGGGCTCAGTTTGGCTCGACAAGAGACAATACAAGCGAAGGATGAGCAATTAAGGCCGGTAGGCCGCTGAGCCCCAAAAGCGCGGTAGATTAAAGCCCCCACCGTAGCAGGGGCTTCACTTTTTTAATGGCTCCAAAATATATGCACTTCCTGATAGCCTGTTTCAATTGTAAAGATGTCGCCGCCTAGCTCCATATCACGCCCCATGCGTTCATAGTCGATATACATTTCTAAGTGGCTTGGAATATTGCCTGTATCCTCGGTTAGCTCTTGGGCATAATCCGCCACACTGGTATGACACCCACAATAACTTTCATCTACGGCTTTTCTGGCGTCTTCAATATCACTGTAATAACCAAGTAACTCCGCGCCTATCTCGCCGTGCTCCTCGATAAAACAAGCAACTTCATGCGCGCTGTCTATCCCTTCATACTCTCCCAAGCTATAACCACCAAAACCCTCATAATCATGAATTGCATATTCTTCTGCGTCTTCTTCGGGGCTTGATGCCAGCATAGAATTAATTTGGTCTTGTATGTCGTCCAGCTCCTGCGTCGCGTCAATCCAGCACCCATGCAATTTACCGTTATTGTATGCCGCTAAACACGCCACATAGATGCTTATTTCTGCCGTTGATTTTGTCATTGTCTTCGCTCCTATTATTTAAAAAAACACATCCCCTTTTGGGGTTAAAAACCCCAGAAAAAGAAGCGAGCCAGAACAAAGAGGAGGCGAGCGAAGATCACATGTTTTGGCGTAATCCAGACAGGGGGGAACCGCCCTGCCTGCACAAACCCATTGGTACTTTTAATGGGTGCGGAAGGCTGGGGGATGTCTTGATGAAGCCAAGTTGTGTGATATTTTTACGTTTACCCAAAAGGGAACAGATAGAACCCTAAGCTGAACGCCAAAGCGTTCATTCCATATCGGGGCGTTGCGGGGTGCACCCGCTAGAATGGGGTATCGGAAAACACGAAAGCTTTCGTGGTTGTAGCAGGGGAAAAGCCTTTCCCCAAATAGATATGTGCAAGCGCAAACGGCTAGGTGCGTATTCACCATATAAGCCTACCAACCTCAATGATATTTGCCCTCAAGTCATCTCAACCATAGAGACAAGAAACCAACAAGGCCTTCAAACAACCTTATTCAAGCACATACGACAAAGACTTTATCGCCAAGCGACGAAGCGTCGCTTTTCCTCTTACGTTCCAACCAAAGGTGCGATTTTTTTATCGATGTACACCAAGCGGTCTTATCAAAGATCGTGATGGTCACGGTCTCCAAATAGAGGAGATAACAATGAGATTAATAACAAGATTTGAATTAGCAGGAAAAACAAATAAAGAGCTTCATAGCCTCTTAAGACAACTTTTCAACGCAGTGGCATCAGGTGATAACAACCACAAGCGAAATGCTATCGCTTCCCTGCAAAATATTCAGAATGAACTCACCTCAAGGGCATTGCACCCTTGAGCGCCTAACGGCCAATAACGGACATTCGATGTGAGATTTATCCGATTATTCTGGGTGTCGGGGTGCGCAATTATTTCATATTGCTAAGATCTGATTAGCTAACTCTGGAATGCTGGCTCCAGCAATAATCTAAGAAATAATCGACTTTAATGATCTCAGCATTATAAGTCTTCATGCTGAATTCACTCCGCCTACTGATAACGACCCGACTCATTGATGATTATAAGATCCCCATCGCCCGCGCACTTGAACTCCAGAGTAAAGTCCGCAAGAAGTGGATTGTCACGCAACGAACCTTCATCTAATGCTACTTTATCAAAACATTTCCCAAAACCTCTAATGTTATTGGGCGTCTGATTACTCTTATAGCAACGATCCTCGCTTTCAAGGTCCGCATTCACCTGCTGACTAAAGTCATACTCCTTGCAGGTCCTTGGAATCACAGCTCGGCGAGCAATAACACTACTATGAATTGTTAGAGGTCGTCCTTTTTCATGTAGCTGATCTGGGTAATAGGCAAGTTCACGGTTCTTGTTAATGTATATAACCCCGTTAGCAAGTGCTTCTTCACCTATATGTGAAGGTGCGTAGAGGTCCTCATATACGAACGGTTTCTCAGGCAGGAGATCAGCGGCAGCCTCAATCTTGCTTATCTGCCGCATCATCCAATTCAACGGCACTGCACTCAGGTGATCATTATCGGAATAGCCGCCACCCACATCTGAATGGGCGCCTGAAAACCAGACTTCCAATAGACGCTCATCGATGAGTTCCGCTATTTTTGAATCTAGGGCAGAACCGGAGAGCCCGCCTACTTCATCGCATGTAGATGCGATGGACTTCAATGACATCGGCATAGGTGAGAATGTCGTACCACGATTGTCATCAATGGACATCGCGTGAAAGACCTTATCGATATTACAGATCTGATCAACATACTCGTCAGATAGCTTATCCAGCTCTCGCTCACTTTTTGGTCGATACGAAAGAGCAGAAACAGTATCGAATAGACCCATGAATGCAATTCTAACGTCTGTGGATTTCGGTCTATACCCGGGTATATCTTTTATGGAATCACGGTTCTTTGGCTGTTTGTAGTACGTAAAAATATCATCTACCAAAGCCGCTTGGGCCTCATCATCCTGTAAACCACTGAAATCAGGAAAGTCTGCTGTACGGATCAAGCCGGCTAGGACTCGTGCACTGTATGCCCCTCGACTAAAGCCAAACAGATAGATCTTATCGCCTCTTTCTGCGTTATACCTCTTGGCCAGGAAACGGTAAGCGAGCTTTACCCTATCATCAAGACCATCGCCGAAAACGCCGCCCGTAAGTCTATTATCGGTACCTACGCCAACCCCCTGAACATACAATGCATGCACAAAAGGTTTGTCGCTTAACGTGACCTTATTGTGAAGCTTCGCAATATTGGTTCTGCTTTCCTCCGTGTTGCCAGTACCATCAAAGAACACTGCAATCTTTCGAGGCTTGTCGCTCTCTAGGCAGGTCCTAGTTTGGCTAAAATCGGAACACAAAGGGAACTCAGAAAATTTAAAGATTGAATCGGCATCCAGACCTGAATCATTTTTGAAAGGGAAGTTACCGGCACAGGCGCTCATGCAGAGTACCATTACAGAAACCAAAAATACCTTTTGCATTTGAATATACTCCTTATTTTAATATGTAGGTGATAGTGCACTTTAATTTTTGTAGAACCTGAATTCGACCAATAGCGGACAATTAACCGTTTTTTACGTCGAAGTAACGGTCAAAGCCGAAACGTACTATGGCCGATTCTCATCAAAACCTTCTACTTTTTCCCTCATATACTCTTAAATTTCACTATCATCATTTCCTTCCTTTTTTTCTTTTGAAGAGGACTCATTTTTTTCTAGGGGCACGAAATCTCGTATTATCGAATATTGTATACTTGGTGTTTTTTCCAAGATATTCAATCTTATCCTCGGATCACATCCTTTCTCACAAAAGCATTCTCTACTCAAATATATGAGATGGTCTTTAAGGTTGGCTATAATAAAGTGACCACTTCCTTCAACTCCATGAATTGTAAAACAACCAACATTGCTAGAATTAAACTTATCAGCACAAAAACCTTTATTAAGATATAAATCTCTCTGTGCTTTAGCTAACTCATTTCCCTTTTCTGACGCCCATATCGTTGTAATCGAAAGGAATAGAACAACCGATAGACCAGCGACCCAAATTGTTGCAGGCCATTCCGATGAACGGCTTGCGGCATCCAATATTCTATCTACAAAATCAAAGACCCTATCACGAAAAGACTGCTTATCAGAAATGGCATCCATTCCATTTTCATCCATATTTTCATTTATTACCACTTTTCTACTGGGGACAATATTAGTCGATGTCAGAATGACAAAAAATACAAAAGCAAGAATACTCCAACCAACGATCATAGGCCCGAGTGACTCAACCACCAACCATATACTAACAAATCCACTTGCAAAAATTGGACGGCTATACACATCAGGACTAACCCCAAAACCACCCAAGTAGGAAGTATCAAAGATCCAATAAACGAGCTTTGCAAATGGAATAAGCATCCCTATGGATGCCGTGGATATGATAGCTTTTGCTGTGATGGCTCGTTTAATCCCAACGACTACGCTATCAAGAACCTTTGTATCTTCCATAATTTTTTAATTACACCTAAAAAAATAGTATTTCACAGTCGGCCAAAAGCGGACATTGTCATTTTACTTATCTTTATCTGATATCTCACTTTTGAGCTTGCTTAGCTTTCCACATAATTTATCAATAAAATCACACACGCTGTCGGTCGCATTTTCAAACTCTGCTTTATCTGCCGATGAACTTTCTGATGAACGAAAATTCAGCTCCTCTTCAGCCCAAGAAGTCAAAAAATCATATATTTTTTGCTCGTCATCAGACCATACAGTGCTAGGAACATGTTTATTTCTAAAAGACTTCAGTGAAACGGATTCAATAAAATGCAACGTTCGGTATAAATCAACAAGCATTGAGAAAGTGTCTGCTGCAAGTGATTCATATTTACCAAGCCTATTTCTCTCCCATACATTTGCCTCGGGAGAAAGTATGCTCAATGAGTCGATAATCCCACTGAATCGGGCCAATGGGTAAGCATCCGCATTTAAAGAGGTGCGGTGTTTCCATACTTTCAGAATCAACTCGACAGCTTGTTGCTGGTATTCTTCTTTCTTTTCAGCGTTACTCTCCTGTTCAGCGCGGCCCATCACTTCTGCCAAGTGATGCGACATCCATTTCCCGATAGTGTCACAACTATCTGAAAAACCCAGCTCAGTCGCCAGATGGTGTCCAAGTACCAACACGTCCTTCGGTGGTAAGGATTTCTCCAGTTCTTTTGAGAAGATAGAGTCTTGCGTACCGCGCTTCTTTTTTGGAGTCTTCGTTATACTCTGTAATTCCATCTTTACTTGCTCTTCGTGTTATTTCTACTTCAAGAATCAAATCTAAATCAACTTCGTTTAGGTATTTTTTAAGGTAGTGTGATGAAATGTTCAAGCGCTGCCCATTAGAAATAACATTTTCATCATATATGTATTCCTTTTGCCTCGAATCGTCTTCGATGTCACCCCATGCTTCATAAACTAATACTCTATCTGCACCACTAGCATCAATCCAACTAACCGGATAACTACTGGACTGGCGCAATCCTAGTACTTTAACGACCTCTTCAGAAGGTATACTTTCAATCATACGAACACCATGATTAAACGTATCTTTCTCATCCAATCGAGAATCACCAGAATGCTCACTGATCCAGCCACGCAATAGATATGGCCCATCGTCTATTTCAAATTCATTATTCGCGGGTGGCAGGCGATAATCATGTGAGTCATCAGATGTTTGAAGAGCCCTAATCAAGGACAGGCCCGTATCAATGTTAACCAGAGAAGATGATATTCTCACGGTGGAACAATGCTTACTGGTGCGTATATTGTAATAAGAACCAACAGTCAGATTGCTAGCATTAGAGGATAAGCCAAGCTCTAGCTCAAAATCATCAGCCTTAATTTCGGCTATCCAGTTCTCTACCTCAACAGAAGGAGGTTTGTGAAAGCGATTTTCCAGCGGTGTCGGACATCGAAGATCGCTCGACCAGTGTGGTGGTTGAGTTAATCCTTCCTGCCTCAAAAAACTATTTAACGTTCCGTAATCGTCATCATCATCAGCTTCGGCCAGCGATTTTTCAACCATTAGAGAGCCGATGCTACACCACATAGCGTGCCACTCCAGATAATAGCTATGTCGTTCCATCGTCGGCATAGAACCGTGACTATGACTGTAAAGATTATAGTTAGCCCGTTCGAATTTATATTTCCTTGGTTCGTTTTCCCATGCTGACAAATCTGAACCGCTCTGCCATCGATCTATGATCCAGGCTTCCGCCTCGTCGAGAAACATCTCTTGGTCTACATCAGAGAAACACCTTATCGCCCCCGGATATACATAACTTAGAGTATCTAGCGAATCAAAACGAAACCGTCTCTCTTTACCTCCTTCGTGAAATCCTCCACGGGAAACTCTACGCTTCGATTTTTCTGTAACTAAGTCAGAGGTATTAATACTATGTAGCGCAGTAATTTCATGTTCATCGAAATCCAAAAAACCGCCTGAAATGAGCTTGATCAAACAAGATTTAGCGAAATGGCGTATCAATACGTGCGGAAATTCTCGGTCGGTAGCAATGCCCAACAACCAACGCGCAACAGATGCAATCGCCTCTGGCTCTTCGGATGCAATTCGATCAAATGTAACGATGAGCCAAAGGCGAGCTGACAACCAATAAAAAGGCACGTTATCTTCACGATAGCCGGGCATAGATTTACGATCATATAGAGCGGCCAACGCGACTATTGTATTAAAATCACCCATTCTGGCAGATGCTCGAATACTATGCGCCGCTCTCCATCTGACCCTGGTATCTACATCGCCTAAGAATGAATAGAGTTGACATGCTAACGCTGATTCAGCTGAGCGTTCAGAATAAATTGCTTTTGTTGGAATTTTTAAGCGTGTGCTTAACCGATGAATATACCGAGTAGTAACATCTGCAATTTGTTCATCGCTGCAATAATCAACCAGCAGTCTGATCACCGAATATAGCTTGGTTAATGGCAAAGATTCAGCATTTCTTTCCAGACCATCTAGCAACAAGCTAACCGTCTCTTCCCTATTTAAATGAAGGCTATGAATTACGTCTTTTAGCATTCCCTTGTCGTAGCCATAATTTTCATTGTAAGAAAATTCGCCCAGATGATTAGCAATTAAGATTGGTAGGTTTTCCTCCCTCCAGGAATATATAGCATGAGATGAGCTTACCCATAGCTTAATACAGTCAGTTAACGTTTTAGCCCATGTATAACCAACATCATCAATTACTCGCTCATCAGTCAGAAAATTCAGGAAAGTAATACGATCTTTTGGTTCCAAACGATTACTGACAAACTTCAAGATATCATCGCTTGCAATATAAAGCCCTTCACCTTTAGCTTCCTTACGTTTAGCAAGTATCAAACTCATAAAATCACTAGGTGAGTTAAAGAAAATTTCCGTAAGATCTATACTTTCAAGGAACTCTTTTTCCGTTAACTTCTTAGCTTTAGAATCGAGCTTATGGTTGTCAGCGCTAGGCTTAACGATTTTCCTATTCTGTTCTTTAAAATGAATTTGCTGATTAAGTGCCGAATGCCAGTACCCACTACCATCACCAAATGGAACAAGATCATTTAACATTTGGCACGTTTTGGGACTACCACCTCTATTAAATCGTAACAACTCAGCTCTTGCGACTTCTTCTATAAGTTGAATGGCATCTTGGGTACTTGTAATCGACACCAGTTTGGCAAGAAAATCGTCATTCAGATCATCACAAAAATTAAGTAGAGATACTGCCTGTACAGAGCTTATAGTCCTCTCTGATGCACCAGTTGACATCAATGCTGGAAGGGTTTCAGTGGCTGAAACTAAATCGCAATCTTCCCAATACCCGATAAGGCTGATTGCTTTAGCCATATCCAATATAGCAACAGCAGAAATCGCATCACCCCATGGAAAGTGGTCATAACCATCAAGAAGGGTTCCGTACTCCGTTATTATCGCCGCCATCTGGTTCGCTGTTTGTTGCGAAAGTTCTGTCGAAAAGTGGTTTTTGGCGTTTTTGGATAACGATGAAAAAAGAGACACATCATGCATAGCATCGACATCAACGTCATTAGCGATATCAACTGCGATTTTGAATACCTCTCTAGCTTCATCCTTATCCACAAAGAGCAATATTCTAGATAAGTCCAGAAGGATACTGATTTTGTCACTTGCAGCTGTTTTTAGACCTTTTACTTCAACAGATCGTCCGTAAATATTTTTAACAACCAACAATCTCAGCTCAGGTATTTTTATTAGGTTTGAAATAACTTTGCGTTGACCAGAAGAATATACAGATGGCCATTCTTTAAAAGATGCCTTGGACAATGTTAATACTATATTCATATCGATATCTGGGATAACAGATAGCCCTGCTACAGATAAAGAAAGACGACTACATATGGATTCAAAATAGTGCTCTCTGGACATTCTCCATGAATTTACAAACAAAGAACCTAGCGCAGACTTAACTTTCTCTTTAGCATCTTTCAGCAAGATATTGGACAGCAATATGTCCGCTCGAACAGCATAAACAGACAATAAATTTGATAGGCTTTCCTTTATCTCCTTGTGCTTTTCCGATAATTTTTGCTTCTTCCTATTTTTTTCAGCCTCATCAAGATCTTCAGGTATAGCTGAATCAATCCAATAAGATTCTATTGTGACATCGAGACCACGATGACGCATCAACAAAGAGTATGCCCTAAAAGCAACATCGTTTTTAAGAATGTCATGTATGTAGATGTTATTGACTAAACGCCATTTATCTGGACATAGGTATTCAAGGATTGGCTCAACAAGGGACAAATCCTCTCCGTTTGCCGCCAAAATTTCACAGCCACTAAGTATCATTTCTGCGTAGCTAAGACCGACTGCATCTTCAGAGGCGTGTCGCTCCAACTCTTTTAGATCGCAATACTTCAATATATCCTTGTTACACAGTGACTTTTTAAGAGCGGCACAATTAATATCATGGCCGACAAACGCTAAAGGTATGCTGAAAAGTGATGACCAAGGTTCTGGGACGCAGCCACTACCTAAAAATTCTTGAATTGTAGCTGCCTTCCCTGATGACAATAGGCGATCCACCAGTATAAGCGCGATCTTGTAATGGATACTTCTCGGCTTCCAGTCACAAATAAAGTCGTACGCAGCCTGATAACCCTCCATATCCAGAACTGAATGAGCAATAGCAGCAATATCTTCAATCTCTATTAGCCACGGCTCTGTATGTTGGTGCCAATGCTCGCTTTTCTCGGATTTTTGTCGCTCAATGTCCTCACTTCGTCGATTCATCCATTCACGAAGAATGCGTTTCTTTTCACGTGCAGCAATGAAGTCTCTGTCGGCTGCATCACGGGCGACAATATGCGACAAGAACCTACCATGGCTTTCATATGTTTTTGACGAATAAAGTATATTTCGTCCTACCGTATCAGATGCAAAATGGACTGATAAATCCGGGTTTTCAGCGATAATTTTGTCTACGGCATCATCTGTTTTTATAGCCTCAGCACCAACCAACAAGGTAAATATCGCATCTGCTGGCTCGCCTGCTGAGCGACACACTTTCATTGCAAGTTGTAACCGCTTGCGCTGGACTTCTCGACGAATTATTTGGTCTTTTATGGTTAATGGTGCTTCACTTTCCTGAATGATTTCTATGATTTTTTGCCCTTGCCCTGCTGAAAATAGCGCTGAAGCAAGATGCATAGCCGAGTATTCATCGTTTTCATGATTAGCGTAGAAATGTGCAGCCGAACGCTTATACGCCTCTAGCAGTTTTGGTTGCGCCTTTTCTCTGACAAAAAATTCAACGTCCTCATCAAGAAATCCAACCTCATCTTCTAAAACACGCATTCCAGGAAGGTCAGAGACAATATCATTAATTCTCTCTATTGAGATGCCTACAACACTAGCCAAATGTCGCTTTGGAACGGGCGCGGGCAGTGCAATTAACGATGAGCAAACAAGGGACAAGGCATCTTTATCACCTTCTTTTAAAACTGCTTCTTCAAAGCGGGCTTCAAAAATTTGATCTAAACCCTTGCCATTTGGTCTTAAAAAATCGATAGCTTTACTTGGATCAGAACCTGCGTAATCGAATGCGTAACTTTGCACCCGTGGATTCTGGTTAGACAAATTGTGAAAATCCTCTACCCACGTCTTCGTTGCACTGGGGTATTGGCGAGACACATTGAGTGCAGTTTCTTCCAGTGAAAAGTTAGAAATTTCTACCGAGTTGTATTTATCAGGAATAGATAAAGAATCTAAGCGCCCCGTTCTTGCAGAGATCACCAGCCTAACATTACTCGGTAGATTACCGATCTTAATCAGCTCATGAACAAAACTGGTTTCTTCTGGTTTACACTGTTTGGCACCCGCTACAGTATTATCCGCTGCATCAATAACGACAACCAACAATGCATCGTCGGCTTGCGCCTTTAAAACCTTGCTTGCACTTTCGACTCTTAAAGAAAAGGCTTTGAGAAAATCAATGGAAGAATCCGGACTAATCAACAGCGGCAATCGCAACTGCGTTGAGGTTTCATTGATTATTTGCAAGTAGGCATCTTTCTGCCTATGTCGATAAGCCTCACTATCCATGTAAGTACCCGCACCATAACAGTCATAAGTAATCATGACTGAGCCGTCGGGCAATAGACTTTCAACCTGTTTTAGTACGGTCGTCTTTCCACTACCACCTTCTCCATGTAGGCAGATAAATTGATCACCACTGATCATGGCAACTTGTATCGCTACAGCAGCGCTTCTGCTAATTGGGTTTTCTACTAGCTTGAGCCTTGGGGGGCATGGGAACAGAGCAAGAGGATCAGACACATTCATCCATGTCAGCACTGTTTCTCTAGTGATATAACTTCCCGTAGCCTCCGGTAGCATCAGCCTGTGAACACGGTCTTTCAAATCCAGCACAAACCCTCGGTCAGCATTATGTGTTAGATTTAAAATTTCATTAATCGCGTTTTCTTCCTGCTCAAAGCGAGAACCCGCACCACACCCAGAAAAGTCGAAGAGCGTAATAAATTTCTTGAAATCTCTTTTATTGAGGCCACTGGCAACTCTCAGAGTTTCATGTTTCTTATTACCGGAATCGGAAAGTGATTTCTCAAGATCTGAACCAATAGGTCGATTACTGACTATCTTGATGGTTAGAGCACCAGTACTGATCAAATCGGGCCTAATTTTTAGTATGGCGCTATATGAGTCAGCAAGTCCTTTGATAATGCTGTTATTTGAAGACTTCGACTTGGAGCTTGTTAGCTCAGAAACAGTCCAGTTCTTTTCAGGCGTTGATGATGAATACTTTAACTGCTCAATAACAACTTCTTCAGCTCGCTCTACAGTATGGCCACCATAAAATAAGCCACAATCAACGGAATCCCATTCCGTTAACTCTTGCTCCTTTTTATCATCAAGGTTTACACCTTCAACCGTTACAGCAGCCAAGGATGTATCTGGAGCTAGCAATTGTAATGCTAAACGAAGAGCCCACCACTCATGAAAATCATCACCAGTGTTGGAGGCTCTGGCACCTAAATATTCTGCTTTCATGTCCCTTTAATTTCATGTCCCTTTAATTAATTGTAGATTAGAACCAACGTCCGCTTTGGGTCGAATTCAGACCTTAACTAAGCAAACTGACTCTACATCGTAATTATAGTTACTCAAGGCCTTATCGCTTCTTCTTATTTCAACGGTGTTCAGCGAAAATCACCCTTTGCTGCTTGCTTTTTGTTCTTCGATCCATCTCAGGACATCTTCTCTTTTAAAACGCCAGCTACCACCCACTTTGAATCCTGGCAGCTTACCCTCTGCTGCCAAGCGATAGGCTGTCTTCTCAGCCAACTTCAAGTACTCAGCAACCTCTTTCAAGGTCAAAATTTCATCAGTCATAGCTTTACCTACCAAAACGATATTGAGAGAATAGAGGGATATTGAGCAATCAACAACGCTTAAGAGCATTTAAGTACCAGTTATCACTCCAAATCTCGCCGTCTCGTTCTTTGACGAGTTGGTTTATCTCTTGATAGCTTTTTAGGCGCATCGGTTGAACGACCTTTCTCCAATGAAGCTTTTTCAAAGTCTTTCGAGATATTACGAGCCTTAGTCCATTGATCAAGATCAGTTGAGCGCTTAACTCGCTGCACTTCACTTTGGCGATACTCATGCACACGCTTAGCCAATAGCGTTCTCTCCTGACGCTGTTGATGCCTTAGAGTAACAACGCTCTTTTGTAATTCAGATCGCTCACGATTATGCCGAAAAATCAGTTTTTCACGGCTTTCTATCTGGCGCGCCTTTAACAGCGCCCCCTTTTTTTGGTTAATCAGCGTTAGCCTTTTATGCCGACCTGAGACCCTATCAAAGATACCTCGCACACCACGCCTAAATTTGTCACGACCACTTTTAATTAAAAGGTGTCGTTTTACGCGTTGCTCATCTGACAACTCACGCCGCTCAGCACGTTGGCGAAAGACAAGCTGCGCCTTTTTATCTTCAAGAGGTTGAGACTCAACTTTATGCCTCGCCTTCAGCGTCTCAATGCGCCCCAATACTTCCTTGGTCATTGATTGGTGAATATAGCCTGATACTTTCTCAATACCGTCGAGCTGATCAGGTACGCCAAGGCGAGACTTGAGGTCTTTTGTCTTTATCCCTCCAACACGAGATAGAGAGTAAACATTGTGTTGATGGTCTAAAACCACAAAACCACGCTTGTCACCCCGCGCCAAAAACAGATTCCGTTCCTCTAATGCCAATTTGAAGCTAGAGAGGTTATCTGAGCTTTGCCACGCATCTTGTGATAGCTGCTTGATATCTCGTGGATCAATATCTTTGCGCTTCATTGCCTGCCATTCTGCAATAGACACCTGAAAAGGGTCACGGTCTTGTTTTCTCTCAAGGCCTTTTGGTAGCTCCCAACCATGCTCTATGTAGAGCTGTCGTGAGATATCAGTGCATTTGGTTTTAAAATGCGACATGTGAATGGCTTTACTTTTATCGATGTCGATCCGTGACCACACCACGTGTGCATGACGACGTGCTTCTTTTTCGTGAAAGACAACGATACGGGGCTGATCCACAAGCCCAAGTTTTTGTTCAAGTTGATTGAACGCCTTTTCGAATTGATCGTGAGTAACCTCCGCACCAATAGGCGGATTAAAACTCACGGAAAAGAGAGGCTTTTCACATCGTGTGGCATGGCTTGACGCATCGATTTCAAGAAAAGCTGCTTGAAGAGACCGACCGACCAAACCACGTACTTCGTGGATGGCCACATGATCATTGTCCTTGGTTGACGCAAGGTGATTGGCTAGGTTTCTAGCACCAGAACGAGCGGAAGCCTTAATGATCATCTTCAGCCTCTTCTCGATAGCCGAGAGCCTTCATAATCGAGGCGCGTAGTTCAGCCACATCCGCCATGGCGTTAGAGACTTCTACGACATCGATGGCTGAATACATATTGAGCTGTTTTGCGATTTGATTAATGTTCGCGCCAACGCGCGACACTTGCCCAATCAAACGGGACAGCTCTGCTTTTTCGGGCACAACTCGACGTGACCGCCGAGGAGGATCAGTGTTGAAAATAACGAATTTGCAATAACCACCCATAGAAAGTCCTGTGCGCTGCGCACGGCTTTCTATATCTAAGCGTTCGGTATCAGATAGCCGAATGCTTAGACGTGGATATTGCCTGTGAGTTTTTTTACTCATAACACCCTCCGGTTTTTTGCGAAGGGGATGCAACGGGGAGAAATGCAATTCTCCCTTTGCCCAGATAGGCTTTGGCGGCTTGTCCGACAAAGCACATCTGGCAAGTCGTGTTAATTCAACTTTATCTCAAGATAAATTAATAATTCGTTAACACAACGGGTCGCAGGGTCTCCCTGCTCCGCTTGCAAAGTGGACGAGCCACTTAGCAACAATGCATCCCAGATATCACAATCAAACGCACGAAATGCGCGTTTAACTTGATGATAATCAGGGATAAAAAATTGCAAAAGAGACGACAAGTCGCGACACAAGGAATACAGGAAAGACAAGCCCAGACAGGCTTATAACAAGGCAGGACATTTTTTATTTCGAATTTTATAAAATAAAATGCAAACAACTATTAACGAAATGTTAATTGTTTCCGTGCTTCAATAGAGGTAGGGCTGCTATCCATCGAAATGAGGAATAGCGGCCTTTTTCTTTTGGATACAGCCCACCCACTGATTGGGATGCAATTGGGGGCGGCCATCAATAAGGTGGTTGCCTCCTTCATCGCCAATACTGTAACCAAGGAAGCGACATGAATGAATTAGGAAAAGCATTTGCAAATAACAGCAGTAAACGCCATGTCGAAGACAACATTTACTTTGAGGCTCAGCTTGTCGCTGCTCTTATGGTAGAAACGAATGCTCTCGTACCTATTAAAACCGCATCACGACTTTGTAGCCTATCGCGCCAAGAAATTGATAGGCGTATTCATAAAGGCACTTTCCCTGCACCACAGGTGCTGTCAAGCGAAGACAACGCTATAAGAAAAGCGTTTCGACTTCATGATCTTCAGAACTGGATCGATGCACCTGCCGATTATCGTGCTCCGAATTAAGCCACGAGAAATATTTATCCACAAAAACATTATCTAACACGGCTACTCTGAGTAGCCCAGTGAGTAGCCCAACGAAAACCACAGGCTTTCTTTAGCCTGCCCGTGTAGTGTAAACAACTGGAATATATAAGAGAAAATGGTGACCACTGAGGGGTTCGAACCCTCGACCTACTGATTAAAAGTTAGCTGACTTTTAATCATAAACACACTTAAATCACTGAAATACAATAATACTAACCATGATTATGTCATTGATTTCGAACAATTCTTAATTTCAGTTTAATCAAATCAATGATCACTCTTAACCATATGAAATAAAATACCAATATTGATATTTTCCCGCCCATAGTTTCTCATGGTGCTCATACTATCACCCCCATGTGAGTAGCCCAGTGAGTAGCCCGAGAAATTCGTTCTTGTATTAAGAAAGCCTTTATTTATAAGGGATACAATAGAATTAAGGGCATTTCTATACTTAGTTTTTCTAGCATTTGAGTAGCCCAGATGAATAAGAGAAAGATAACCAAGGACGATGACAAGCACAATCACATTTATAGATACCGTTATAAAAAGTATTTCCCCTCCACCTAAACGCACAACGTTTTGGTTTGAAGGGCATCCGGGATTTGGACTGAGAGTAACCCCGACTGGCAACAAGAGCTTCGTATTTAAATATATGAATGGCAGGAAAAGTCGCTGGATGACTCTTGGCAAGTACCCAAAAATGTCCAGTAGTGCAGCGAGAAAAGAGTACTTAGATAGGTATGAGGAGGTAAAGGACTACGGTCGAGACCCGATAGACGACGCTCAGAAAGAAAAATCCCTGCATAGACCGTTAGAAGCCCTCATCGAAGACTACTTCGACATAGGGCGTATAAAAGGCAAGAAACACCTGAAAGAAGAACGGAAATATTTTGACCGAGATATTATCCCTGTAATTGGTGATAAGCCTATTCAAGAAATCACAGCTGATGATATTGATACCATACAAAAAAATATTATACGGCGTGCAACTAAAATAAGTAGCGCAAACAGAAACGGTAGAGTAGCCGCAAAACAAGCCGTCGGATGTATCAAACGAGTTTTGAATATTGCGGTCAAAAAAGGGCTCATACCTACCAACCCTGCATCAATGATTGAGCCTTTAGGTCAAAACGGTAAGCGAGATCGAGTTTTGACTTTTGAAGAAATATGGCTTGTTTGGCATGGCTTAACTAATAATGGCGCAACCCCCGTTACTGCTCACTCAATCAAGTTCATGTTAGCAACAATGCAAAGAGGTATCGAAGTACGAAACATGAAGTACCGCTCTATTATAGATCAGGGAACTATTTGGCAATTGGAAATGGAAGAGACGAAGAGCGGACGATTACACAGAGTGCCGCTGAATCATATTGCTAAAGATATTGTCAATGAAGTCCGCCTATACACTGGAAATAGCGACTTCGTTTTCGGCACCTGCCGTGCATTGTCTCCGCCTGCCACACCTTATCGCGATTTAAAACCGCCATTGGAATATACCTACTCACGAGCACTACTGAGATGCAGGCGCAATTTAGGAATACAAAATATTAGACCGCATGATCTTAGGCGTACTGGCGCAACATGGATCACAGCTGTTGGGCTCCCGAAACTCTATGCTCGGTTAATGCTCAACCATAATGATGGTGACAGGGATGTGACGGGGGAAGTCTATATTCAATATGGCTATGACTTTGAAAAGCGCAAAGCAGCTGAAATATGGGGGTTTGTGCTAGACAGAATAATCACATGCGCATCGCCAGAAGAAGTGCCATCGCTTGATGAAATGCGGATGCTGGTACGCGAGAGTGGTTTACTTTCATAATGTATATAGCTTCAGCCTATGGAAGTTAGTTAAAATAGCCTGTATCAGTAGATTTCGAAGATATGATTTTCAGGCTATTTGGAAACAGCAATGATTGATAAAACAAGCTTAATTACGCCAATTTTCATCAAAAGAAACCGCACCTTTTCTCTCCCTTTGGCTGTTTCTTCACATACAGAATTTGTTATTTCTAGTGATGAAGATTCAACACCATGCCTGTCTATTCAAAGTTATGCTGCATGGAAAGAAGAGAAATTGACTGAAGCTGAAGGATATCGAGACTTTCCCGTCGCTTACCAAGAAATTTTAGACTCACTCAATAATATTCCTGAAAACTTCATTAAACTTGATAAAGATAGAGAGTTTAGTTTTAGCGTAGATATGAGGAAAAAATCGAAACTTTCAAAAGACGCGTTAATAATTGGCTCTGGAGACAGTTTTCTAATCATTGATGGAAAAACTTACAAAGAAGAATATAACCCTATGTGGTTTTCAGTAATGTGATATTTATTACTTTTCCCTAGGGCTTCGGTCTCCATGGGTCTTCCAAGAACGGTTCTTCATCAGCATTTTCAGGATCGTCATAGTAATAGACTAACCCTTGCTCTTCCGCATCTTCTCTTGCCCATTTTTTATAAACCCAAATCCCTAACGTGTTATTAGAATATTTCAACGCATAGTCGAGAGAACTAGAGCCCTCACGATCTTTTTCGCTAGCCCGTATTGGGGTTTCCATTAGAATATGTTTACCAAACTCTTCGTGTAGGTTGATTATTGCTAACTTTAAGGCGTCTCGACCAAAACCATCAGTTTTTTTATAACATTCTGGGTCTTCTTTTAGCGCTCTATCCGCCTCCAAAAGATCGCCAACTCTAGCTGCATTTAATATATCGGCAGGCATCCTTGCCCTTTCATCATAGTTTTTCTTATAACTAAGGTTTGCCATAATTATTTAACTCTTGCAAGGGAAAAATCTAAGTCCATAAATTTTAGTATTTTTTTCAATCGTTTAGTCGAATGTGTTAACTCGCCTTTGTCATTAACTTTAACCAAGGAAGTATCATATGCGAGCTCACGATAATTATTATCAAAGCTAAATGAATCATTTATTCCGCCTCTTGAGATAAATGGGTATACAAGAAACTCTATGTCACCACCATTATGCTTTTGCTCATATCGACATAAAGCCATCTGATTTATACATATCTGATTGAGAAAAAACGAGCCTGTTTGAACACTATGAATTCCGTAGCAAATATTCTCTTCATCCGAATTATTAAAGGAAATAACTAGATCATACTCGTAGTATGGGAGCTTCTTTATATAAAAATATGTTTCGATATTTTCATCTTCAAATGGTTGATTGAAATTTCCAACTAGCAGCTCATCAATAAATGCCTTTGACAGCTTCGCTCCGGAAAAATCAACTTTATATACACAATCGCACTCCAACACACTCTTGATCACTTCTTCACCGGCGATACTAACCTCGAAGTCTCCATCTTGATCCGAGTATCTATAATTCTTAGGAGACGAGAAGAGGTGATAAAAAGACATGCCAAGTGAATGAATGGAATCTCCAATATTGAGACCCGAAATATGATCTTCACAATATTTCCAGACGAATTTTTCTATCAAGCCAAAGAAGTCTTCTTGTTTTAAAACAGCTTCCCCATTACGACGCAAGTTACTGAGCTTATCTTCATACTCCAATATTACTTCATTGATATTCCTCCCTGACATTACCGCGAACTCTTGAAGAATCCGTTCAGGCTTTGCCATGGGATGAGGGTTTGACGATTTAGCAAACTCCTTGAACACCTTCATTACAGAAATACGGTAATTAATAGGCGTTCGACTAAGAAATAAGGCTGTTTTTTGATTGTACTTGTAGTCCCTAGATTTCATTCTTTCCCCAGTAATTCAATGCCCTACGCACCATTTACAGATTTCTAACAGATTTAGTACACCCAATAGACTTTCTCTCACCCAGCTATGGATTGATACGGTACACCCAAGGTCAACCTAAGCGCACGAGCGACAACCATCTCTCAACCCGCGTAGATCGACTTAAAACGGGCAGATTTATCTGCCGGTCTATCTAAATCACAATGTGAGAGGGCTTTCTTATGAAGCAAAAAGTAATCACCTATCCACCCATGATGGTAGCACTCGCCTTTATTCTACTGGCAGTAGATTCAGGTGTCAGTAGCGGATCAATCTATGACAAGCTTGCTGTCAGCGGACAAGCAGGCCAAGCCTTTGCTTTTACGCTTATGTTCGCTCTCGTTCTATTTTCCATTAGTTTCACGGCATTTCTTAAAGGCTTAGAACTAGCGCAGCAGCCTCATTCGACCAAACGCACCACTAATCTAGGCGTACTCGGCTTTATCGTTGCGTTTCTGGTCGTAATCTCCTTGCTAATGAACGCATGGTTCATAGGCGGCGCTCCTATGCGTCAAGAATGGCTAAACGCCTTTATCGAAGACGTTCTACGGGATGGTAAAAGTACTAACACCCTGTTTGAGTATGCTGAGGACGAAAAAGTCACCCTCAAGACCATTTCTGCGACCACTAATACATGGCTTGCTTGCGAGCGCGCCACTGGCTGTGTTGGCAAAGAAGGTGGCGGGGATGGTCAAACAACTCTCGTACTCTCTAATTATCAGTCTACAGCAGATAACGCCTTAAACGAGATCATGGATGTATCCAATGAGTATCAGCCCATCATTGACCGTGCTAATGAGCTCTATATCAGTCTCGATTTCATCCCAGAGATGAGAAACCTTAGCTTTGATCAAAAACTAGACAAAGCCGAAGAAGAGATTGCCAAACTGTCCGAGACATTCAATGAGCTGAAGAACCTCCTTCCCATCCGTACCTTTGAGAATTTGGCGGATGCCTACGATGCCTCTGCCAACCAGTACATAGCGCAAGGTATTAGCCCTGTTGGCTCTCGCACTCTGTTTAATTACTACAACAAGCATGCAGATCGATATGACGCGATTACCAACAAACTCAAACGCGGCAGGCTCGTTCATATCCAGCCGATGTATAAACCCAGTGATTGGGAAATATTGACCTCCAGCTCTAACGGTTTGTTTATTTGGCTTATGTCTGCCGTTCTTGCTCTTTTCGGTTGGCTCATGCTTGGCATCCACATAATCCAGAACACGCGCAGCACCGAAGAGAATGAGGATTCTGGATATTCCCCACCTGCCGCTTTTAACAATACTGAGGCTGTCCCGCTTATCTCTGCTTCAGCAGCCAATTCTACAAAGCACTAGGAGAATTACTATGAACACAGAAAATCAAAATAGCGGCATGGCAAAAGGTTTATTGGTTGGAGCAATTCTTTCCATGCTGCCTTTCCTACTTATCGGCATATTGGTGATCCATGAGCTCTCAGTGGCTCCTGAGGACACCATCATGCGCAAATTACTCTCCAACGCGGGAACCTCTACGGGAACGATGGAAGAGGAACACATAAAACAAAGCGCAAAAGCCGAGTTCTTTCAAGAATGGCTTCTTAACTTTGCTCAGCAACAGGAACAGCGTCAGACCATTGCGGTAACCGCCTACAACGAGGCCATTAAGAACGCGATGAACGCCGCGATGGAAATGGATCGGCAAGCGCTAGCAACTGCTTCGGAGGTTTTGAAATCCAGCTTGGGGGGAAAGGCGGTTGTGAGCTCTCTTAGTGATTTTGGATGCGCCGCCTCTACCGCGTTCAAAATTCCTGAACTAGCTGGTACATGTGCGATTGGTGAAGTCACACGAGGTGACATGGCTGAAGAAATTAAAACAACGTTAGAAGGTAATAGAACGCAGATGTTTAACGATATCACCTCCAACATGCCAACGGCAGAAGAGTTCGGCATTGAACCCGTTAATGTTGAGGACATCATGAAAGCTTTTAATGAGCAGGTGAACAACAATGAACAATAGAAGCCAAGGACAAAGCCAAGGTGGTTTCCTGTCTAAACGTAATAAAAAAACGTCGTTTGGATTGAACGGCATTTTTCAGGCTGTATTCACGGCTAATCGACTATTCGAAATTTGGCATAACCATCATGGCCGAAGCGTCGCGCAGAAGAACGCTGCGTTTAATCATCAAAAGATAATTGAGAATATTGTTAGTGGACGACAAGAGAATATAGGCCTTGGCTCACTAGAAGATGCAATAGAGGCTGGATTTAGAAACGACTTTTGTGGCCCTTTCTTAGGCTTCATAGAGGGCTACCCAATATTTTTACCATGGGACTACCATATTTCAACTTGCTCATTTCCTGGGGGAGGAAAAAGCTCTACCGTTTCAATACCGGCCACCATCTCGTTAGCAATGGGAAAAACACCAGAGAGCATTGTGGTGCTTGATATAAAGGGGGAAATGAGCTGGTGCACTGCTGAAGGGCGAGCCGAGTTAGACGGAATAGCTCCCATATTTATTAATCCTTGGAATATGAATAAATTCCCCAATCATTGCTTGAATGTATTTTCAGATATTACCGATTTAGCACAACGAGGGCATAAAATTGTTGATCAGGCAAAACGAAAAATATTTCAGCGGTTTGGTGACCCCAATAAATTCGGTGCGAATAGCTGGATACATAAAGACGCTTCACGCATAGCAGATTGCTTCTTAGTTGAGTTTGCAACCAATTCTCCGGATACGTGCAACCCTGCCACATTTTGGGATATTGGAACCTACACTCACGAAGAATTTAAGATGGCGTTGGAGCTTATGACTGGAAGCTCTGCTGGCGAAGGATACGTTGCCAGAGTAGCTAAGAAATTATTTGATCAGTACGGCGAAAAATCAGACCAATGGGAATGGGTAATGGAAACCTTTACTGATGCATTTTCATTATATGCCGAAGGCTCTGTTTTAAGAGCGTCCTGCACTAAAACTGACTTTGACGCACGGCTGTTAAAAGATCGCCCCCAAGCAATCTATGTGATGGTTCCCGACAAGTATATCGATTCACATGGTACATACGTGGCCGATGTTCTCGAATATCTGGTGACAGCAATTGCATCCGCCGACGGCAATGTACGAACGACATTCATGCTGGATGAGTTCGTCAACATTCCTCGTGTTCAATCCATGATGAAAGCCCTACGACTTTATCGTTCACGCCTTATCCGAATCTGGACATTTGCCCAAGATCGTAACGGGTACAACCAATATAAAGATGATGGCGGATACATGCCATTTGAAGAAACGGCTATCACGCTTTCTTGGGCTGTTGCGGGACAGCACGCCAAAGACCTTTCTGAAAAAGGAGGATATCGGTCAGAACTAGTCGCCACACCTAGCACCAACGCTGGGGTAGGTGCAGAAACGGGCGGCTTGTCTGCAAGTGAAATACAAGTTCCTAACTTGCCACTGAGCCAAATTTCCCAAGATTTTGAAGGTAAGGCCATCCTAGATGCAAAGTCAAAAATCTATGTCATCGATAGAAAACCGTGGTGGGAAATTCACTGGTTAAAGGATTTTATCCGTGATCAAAGAAATTTCCCAATGCCACATTTTGAGGGTTAAAGACGATGAATAACTTATCTGAATTAGAGCGACAAGCAAAAGCTGTTTGCGATAAATCTCACGACCTTCTTGGCTGTCCAATGCAACAGCTTGAAGGCATCGTGGAAACTGAAAAAATAGTCATAGACGTCCCGAAAGGGCTGACGTACTTATCGGGCTATCTATCCATGCTCTCACAAAATACGGGACAGCCTGTCTCATGCTGGGGTCACCACGAGCACGCTTTGCTTCTTAAGTATAAAGGGCAGCGAATGGCCATGAGAAGGTTTATAGAGCACATCATAACCGACACGCTCCATGAGGAGCTTCACTTACTAAGCACTTTTAGACATCCATTTTTGGAACAACAAAACACAAACGGAGAGCAGCTATGAATAAGATGTTTTATACGACTCGTGATCTCGCCGATCGTTGGGGATGTTCACCTAGAACAGTGTTTCGAATGATGCAGAGGGAAAAAAAGCCTCTACCTCCGCCTGACTTACAAGAACAGGGTTCGTCCAATCGATGGCTAATCAGCACCATTGACGAATTCGATCTGGAACGAATGAATGTCACTAAACGAACCCAAGTATCTCATTAATTGTTCATCTGGAGACCACTATGAAAAACCCTGAAATCACAAGATCAAAAGAATACAAAACCATTGGTGATCGTGCGGATGCGATCACCAGAAGGGCGATCCAACACCATAGTCAATACAAAGACATATTCGTTTATAAGGAGGCTAAACGCCTGAAGAATTCCAGTGAATTGAAAAACACAAACTACCAACGCAGTGCCTTGGAAAATGTGGAAATACGTATTCAACAACGCCTAGATCGCATTTCAACTGGAAAGAACAATATGCAGGAACGGTTCGTTAAGAAAAAAATTTCGAAAGAGTCAAAGAGCAATGAAGCGAACCAGAAAGAAATGAAACAAAAACGCAGCTTTGGATCCTTTGCAAAGGATTTGTTCGGTAAGGCTCCAGTAGGAAAACAATCACCACCGGCAATAGATACCAAAAAGCAAAAATTGGTAACGGAATACATGCCGGACGGTGCAATTAGCAGAAAATCAAAAATGACCTCTTCAAAAGTCAGTTTTCAAAACAAGGCGAACAATAAGACCTCAGAAGTTATCACAGCCACAAAAAACGAAATAAACTATGAGAACGGCAAGGAGCAGAGCAAAACGAAAAAGAAAGAGGTTCGAAGGGAATACACGATTGGAGGAACTATCGAAAGGCAAGTTCACAGCTCTGTAGAACGCAACTATGAACGAAGCCTGAGCCCCTCACCGGCGATAGAAAAGCCTAAAACAAAAAATATTAGCAAGTCATTTAACAGAGTCAGATCAATGACATAGAAATTAATATTGTTCATCGAAAAAAAATGTGAGAATAATAATCCATGTTACAGACAGGACAAAAAAATACAGAAATTCGTGTGCTACCGATGCCGGACGGAACATTCCGTCCGTATAGGGGCGATCTTCTTTTGTGGAAGACATTCGATTACATCCAAGAGGTTTACGATATTGAAACTGAATGGCTTGTTAATCTAGCCATCACAGACGTAGAAGAAAATGGTGCCTTCTTTGAAGATGCCTTTGACAATATTGTTGCCTATGTCTGCCGTGAGCACGACAAGGCAGCAGGCAGACCTGATCATTTTTAGTGAACGCACTGTTTTCCCTAGAAAGGAATGCAGCTCAAGCAGACCAACCCCTCTTTCGAAGATATAACGTAGAGAATCTCTGTCCCAACCTGACAACAAAGCTGGAAAAACTAGTCCTTTGTTGGAATTTTTTTCCAGCTATCAATCACAAAATTAACGTAACTTAGCTGGGCAGTACTAGTGGTCTGATTTATCCAGTTCGAGACTATAAGATAATTCAAACCACCAGGAACATTATTTAGTCGATCAAAAAGCACTTTTGGCCCGATTCCGGTACGCTCCTTATGCATATTGATCTCATCGAGAATTTTAGGCGTGATTTTAACGCGTCGACTTTTGTCATTTTCCATGCTTTCACACGAGGTGAGAACAAAATCCAGATACTCTTTATTTACAAATTCAGGCTTTCTGTTAAACCATCGCCCAATCATATAGACATCAAGACCCATGGGGGCATCATCTCTGCCCTCAAATATTGCACTAGGTAAGCCCCCTAAATCACGATAGTTCATTAAACGTTTAATTAGGACTTTATCCAATGGCACTGTTTCAGAGCTGTACGCTAAATCAGGAGTATTTTTATAGGCCTCTATCATGGCTTTTAGGTGGGTTTCTTTTATTTTTTTTAGGCCGCCATTCAAAATACGAGAAACCAAGCTTACTGATAAATCATCGGGGCGATCTGCCATATTGGTTAATAACCTATGGCCTTTCAATCCTGTTCTGTCTCTTTCTGATTTAAGAAAATTTTGATCGTCAGTAGACATCTCAATATAAACAGGTTCTTTGCCCCAAATATCCAGAACATAATCAAGATGGCGTTTTTTTGCTTTTTTTAGCTTACCTGTCATCCATGATGTAATAAGTACTCCACTTAAATCAGCGGATCGATCTTTCTTTCCCCGTATAAGTTTATGAGCGCCAACGCCAGTTTTTTTCTTTAACTGGTTTAATTGTTCGATTATTTCAGGCGTTATTGCTACATACATCACCCTTTACAAATACATAACTTTTTGAATATGCACAATATTATTTTTAATAAATAAAATTTAGATAAAATATCGATCAAATAAACATAAAAATGTATTTTATATTTACATATTTGTAATCTTTCTTCTTTAGAATAAAAGGAAGTTAATTATTTAGGGAATATATAAATCAGATTGATTTTATAAAAGCGTATAAAAATGAATACAAACACACCATCAAGAAATGCCATGTATCAGGCAATGCCAGCCAATAGCAGCTTTGCCATGACTACAGCTTCTCAGCTAGCCCCCCTTGAGGATTTAGATGATCAAAATGTCGACGGCACAAAAAAGTCAATTGATGAGCGTGTATTTTCTGACTTCAGCATTGATGGATCAGCGAAAGACTTTAAACAAATAAAATTGGAAGAAGTCAAACTTGCTGCATATGAAGAAGAGAAAAAACAAAAAGACGATGATTTTGAAGGTATGCTACGCGAGCAAGCCGTGGCCGAGATGGAAATGATGCGCTTTAGTAACGGTCTAGAAATAAGTCTAGAAGACTACCAAGAGATTACGGATGAGTTAATTGAAGACATTGAAAATGACCCAGATGCATACGCCGCAGAAAATGGTCTATCGGTAGTCGAAGCAACCATGATGCTTGAAATGCTGAAAGAGTCCCGTAAAAACGGATTTGACGAAGAAGAAATGCGCGCCAAGTATGGTGACAAGATTGTTGATACTCACATAGGTGTTGTTGAGGAAAAAATAGAACAAAATGTCAAATTTGATGTGGCCAGAGTAGAACAAGCTGAATTAAATGAATCTGCTATTGACGCTAATAATGATCTTTCTCAGGAAGAAATGAACGTAGAAGTAGCAGTTAAAAATGACACAATGGACGAATGGGATTCACTAGAAACGGGGAGCTCAATTAGTGTTGCGGAACAAGTCGCCAGTTATTCTGAAAACAACGATTCAAGTGTTAAATTAAAGTCTGAATACAATCTGGCCTCTCAAGGGGAGGCTATGTCCATAATCAATACGGCAAAATTTGACAATTCTGCCGCTTATCAAATATCTGATAATGACATTAGCGTTGCTAAACCAATCGAAATTTCGATTGGTTAGTTCATAGCAACAGTAGGTACATTGAGAAATCTATCCCAAACCTCTGCACCTTTTTTGTACATCATGGAAATAGGCTTATCGGGTGCGGCAACAATATCATCAATAATATATGGGGCACCAATTTTTACTGGAACAAAACCTCGCTCTACACCATTAGCCCAGATTGCTGTATTTGCCGTAGTATTAAGTCCGTCCGTGTCATTTGTAAAGAATACATGAACCTGCTTTCCATCATCTTCAAGCCTCTTAGCAGCTTCAACGGTGAGATCTCGCCACGCTTTAGAATTGCTCTCGGCAACAAGAACCAAATCAGTACGTGATAGGCCATTTGCAAAATGCTCAAGGCAATCAGTTGATGATTTTGAAAAATCTCCGATACGCATTTCACCGACTTTAGATTTGATTATCTTAGCCTTATCAGCGGCGGTACATTCAGCACCAGCCATTGCAGGCGCTGCGAATGCAGTTGTCAGCACGAGAGCTGCACCAACTGCGAAATTTTTAAAGCTTTTATTTATCATCTGGACTGCCCCTGTTTCCTGTACAATCAGTGTTTCTAACTTTTATCTAAAAGTTAGAAACACGCACTGGAAGGACTTTACAGAGCATTGTTTTTTACTTGCGGAAAATTGAAATATTTGCTAAGTTCTTGAGTATATTTAGGTTATTTTGTAAGTCTAACTTCTAGATAAAAGTTAGACTTATCATGGAGTTACAAAGCTTCATTTTACGAGCACCCTAGGAGGTTATACAGGGCTAGGAGGCTCAAGAAATGAAGTCGCAAGCACCCCGAAACCCCAACCATCCCGCAAAAGGTTCATCCATCAAGGTTGAACCAATTCGCAACTTATCAGATATTCAAAAGCTAAAAGACCTACTTGCAAATTGCTCCCGTGATCTTTGCTTGTTTACCCTTGGGATCAATACGGCATATCGCGCAAGTGAGCTGGTCTCAATCAAAATCGGTCAGGTCGCTCATTTAGAGGCTGGCGATCAACTTACCGTTAAGCAACCCAAGAATAGTAAGTATCGGAGCGTAACCCTCAATGAAACCGCCTACAAGGCGATACAAGATTGTCTGGCCTCTCACCCCTATCCCAACAACCAATTTGCTCCGCTGTTTTACTCAAAGACAACCAACAAGCCACTAAAGAGCGGGACTGTCTCAAAGTATCTGAAAGAGTGGTGCTCGATGATCGGCATCACAGGTAACTACGCATCTCACACCATGCGTAAAACGTGGGGCTACCATGTTTATAGAAAATTTAACGGCTACGATAATCAAGGGTCTCACGCGAAGATTGCAGAGTTAATGATTGCCTATGGCCATGCGACTGAGCGCCAAACACTTGAATATTTATGTATTCAAGATCGGGATATTTCATCTTTGTATTTAGGGTTAGAATTGTGAGGTTTTTAAGTCTTTATTTAATATCTAACGATTCTTCAGCATTGTGGTTCTTAGCCTTCATAGCTTCCTCAAAGACTGCTTGCTGAAATTTTTGAATGTCTTGATGAGCGAAACCCACAAGTGCATACCTAGCATGGCCATACATAATTTCAACATATGTTGTATTTGGAATATTATCAATGTCTGGAGCAAGGAAAAAAGCTACATCTTCTCCTTGATCATCAAGGTAACTTGCTACCTGATGAACAGCACTCGCCATTTTTTCTTCACCCACATGAACAACAAATGATAATTGTGTCGCACTACGTCTGTGCGCTAATTCTTGGACGACTGCTGTTTTTTGATCACGTAGATCAACCTGATAGAATTTTTCACCAGCTATGGCAGGCGCTGTGAATACAGTCATAAGCGCTAGAGCTACTCCAACTGCTACGTTTTTAAAATCCTTACTCCTCATCAGAAACACCTGAGTCATTCGCGTTACCCTTAACCAAACCTCCAAAGCCTTCATTGTAGGCTTTTTTCGCGTACTCATATAACCCTTCTTCCCTTTTAGCGACAGTACTTTTTTGATTATCATAAGCCGTGAAACCAAAACGTGTACCACCATTGATATAGTAATCAACATGCATAGATTTGAGTGTTCCATCATTGTCAGGAGCAAGTAAAAAAGCAACAGGAATCCCTTCATCATCTAGACGTTGGGCAACACGGTATGCAGCCATCATGAGGTTTTTATTTCCGCCGTGGACGACAAAAGTTAGGTTGCTGGCTGATAATTCTTCACCTACTAGCTGTACAACTTCTGTATCGCGATCACGCAAGTCCTTCTTGATGAAATCTTTACCAGCAAAAGCAGGCATAGCAAAACCTGCAACCAGAGCTAAAGCTGTACCAACTGCGAAGTTTCTAAAGCTCCTATTTGTCATCACAAATACCAAATTTGATTGTAAACCTGAGAAAATGGCTCTTGGTGTGCATCACTCGCAAGCTCTCCTTGCCTTAAACATTATCACATTGTCATTTGCCTGTATTTTATCATGTACTGGCTCTTTCGGCGGCGCACCTACCCCCAGCAGTCCGAATATCCTCTTACACCATCCCTCATAGGCTTCCGCCTGCTCTGCTAAATAATCGTATTGATCATATGTTTGCACAATACGTCCAATGCTATGCCCCAACATGATCTCAGCAACGTGAAATTCTGTGATTGATGAGAGGTTGGAGCGACAGGTGCGCCTTAAATCATGCATGCTGAAATGCTCAATCTCGAAAGACTCCTTGCGCCTGAGGTACTGCATGATGTTGTAAGGAATAGCCAGCGGTGCACGAACACCCATGACCTCGCTTGACCCATCATTGGTAAAAACATACTTGCTACCAGCACTCAGCTCGAAGGCTTCTTTTAAATACCCCTCAATAGTTCGCGTAATTGGTCTAAGCAGTGGTTTTCCCGTGCTCTTCCCCAGCTTGTGGTTTTCAGGTGGGATCGTCCAAACTTTGTTATCAAAATCAAACTGCGTCTTTTCTGACTGCCTAAGCTCTCCGTTTCGGCACCCATAGATCAGACACAGCTTTACAAAAATCTTATTCTTAGGTGTGATCCGTGAGCGTTCAATCGCATGCCATACCATTCTAATTTCTTCATCAGACAAGTGTCGATTTACAGACCGCTTTTTGATCTGCAAATCTTCCTTGGCGTAAATGTCAGACAAAGGGTTTAAAGGGATAAGCTTGCGCTTAACCGCAAATTTCAGCATCTGCTTGGCATTGACCAGAATACGCTCAGAAATAGCTGGAGTAGTCTCTGCCAGCTTCTCAAGGATATCGAGCCAAGCATGCAGAGTAATCTTTTCTGCTGGCAGCTTACCAATTTTGGGGAAAACATGAATATCAAAGCTTCGCTTAATTTCAAAATGGCCTTTCTTGTTTTTGACACAGTAGCTTTCGTACCAAAGGTCAAACAAGCCTTCCAAAGACTTAGCCGCGATAATCGCCTGCATTTCAAGTTGGCGAACGATTTTGGGATCGTGACCTTGTTCGAGCTTTTTGCGAAGCCGTTGATTTTCCGCTCTTGCCTCCTTCAGAGACAACAGTGGATAGGTTCCAATATCGGCAGTGGTTTGTTTTCCATTGTAATAATATCGAAGGCTATAAGTGATTTTACCTTTGGGGGAGACACGGACACACACGCCATCCCGATCTGCTTTCACAAGCGCCTTGTTTCGTTTTTTACTATGGTTTGCTTTTAACCATGATTCAGTGATTGCCATGCTCTGTACTCCAAGTCATTGATTCCAATGAACAAGTACAAATAAATTTAAGTGCTCATTGAATCGCAAAATTTGTACTTAAATTTGTACTTATTTTGCGTGACTCAGCATGACAAATGGGGACGTTGGCCGTCAATATGACAACCCCAGACAAGACATAACTTTTTGATTTAATTAAAGTTTGTGTCTTAAGGTGACTCAGGGTGTCTTATCGGTTCGAATTCGGGTGCGAAATGATAGCAAACGTCCTTCGCTTATTGATTTCATTGACAAAATTGCTATCACTCATACCCAAAAAACCCTTATATACACCTAAATTTACACCCGTTATTAACACACCCTCTAAATCTTGCTAGAAGGTGGCTTGTGATCTGGAGGTTGATAGTTATTTATCAAGCTCCAGCGGTTTATCAAGCGCCGACAAACTTCAGTAATGGACTGAACTCATGCCCATCGGCGGCTCGAAGCGCAGCAATATATTCATTGCGGCGTTCATTCATGGCTTCCAGCCTGTAATTACCCGCCCAATCAATGGCAGGCTTATTTAATAGTTTAGTTAATATCGCATCAGCCATTATTCGGGCATGACGACCGTTACCATTGGGGAACGGATGGATATAGACCAATTTATGATGAAACCTTGCAGCCAATTCTTTGGGCTCATAGGTTCCATGTTCGATCCAATATTTTGCATGATCCAATAATTGTCTTAACTGGATGGCCACCTGAATCGGGTCTACACCAATATGCTTTTCAGTACGGCGGAACTCGCCCGCCCAAAGCCAAACGCTTCCAAATAACTTTCTGTGTAGTTCACAAACAAAAGCTTCCGATAATACATCAGGCTTTTTCTGCTTGGCCAACCATTTGATACCGTCTGTGATACCTGCTTGTTCAAGTTGGTCAAGCTCACCTCTGGTCGAAACATGCTTAAAACGAAGGCCTGCAAGCTCATCTGGATCTAGAGGCGTCGCGCCTTCTGGGTAATCCCCAAATTTGGAATGATCATTACTCATTCATCATTCCAAAAATCTGACGGCATCTTATCAATAATTTGCGCTGCAATTCGTTCAATTTCGAATTCAAGTTGTTCTTTGTTCAATGACTGTGCTTCAAGTGCCATATGAGTAGAGGCTGCTTTTACCTGTAACCGTGCTTTCTTCTTTGCACGTTGCTCGATGATTGCCTCTACATCTTCATTTGGCACGACCGCATATACAAACTTACAGTCCATGGCCTCGGCCATCCTCTGCATTGTCTTCAATGTTACACTACCTGAAGGTTCGTCATGCTCTGCCTTTGACACTCTAGCCTTGGTAACACCAAGCCGCTTTGCCAATTGAGTACCTGACATGCCAAGTGCCGTTCTAACGGTTCTTAGCCATCCTTCTTGTGGATGCATAGAGAAGTCACCAAACTGTTTTACAGCTTGGTTAACTTTATCTCGATATTGCTTAGCAACTATCTTCTCTATACTCATTGTCGACCTTTATGTTTACGATGACGATATTTCAGTCAACATATTTATATATCAGCTACCCACAAAAGTCTACTTAAATGTATACTTTAATTATATATATGTATACATATATATTTACTACTTATCCACAATAGTAAACATATACATTGCTAAATTGTTTGAATACCGTTGTTTTTACGGCGGCTATTGCCGTGAAAACCAAAACCGCGCTATAGTTTTAAAACATTGCTATCAGTGCGCTTATGACTGATAACCCGCAAAAGTAAAACTGTTGGGGCTCAGTTTGACGACAACGGAGACGATACAAGCGAAGTATGAGCAATATAGATCGAATGACCTCTGAGCCCCAAAAGTGCCGCGGTAAAATCTAGCCCTCACCTGCTGGTAAGGGCTAGAATAATTTTAATGGCCCCAGAAAATATGCACTTGGTCATGGGCGGCTTCGATTGTGGACACATCACCGCTCATTTCCATGTCTCGCCCCATACGGTCATAGTCAATATAGAATTCTAAATGCTTGGGAATCTGGCTGGTCTCTTCTGTGATTTCTTGTGCATGATCGGCAAGTGACCGATAACAGCCATGATACTGCTCTTCAGCGGCATTGTGCGACTCATCTAGATCACCACAGACATGACTTACCAACGCGCCGCCAATATCTGAATATTCGTTTAAGAACATCGCAATGTTCACAACACGCTCAATACCTTCATATTTGCTAATAACCGCACTGTCAAAGCCTTCAAAGTCATGTATAGCCCACTCTTCTGCATCTTCTACAGGGCTATCTTTAAGCATCAGCTGAATCTGTTCTTGAATGTCGTCTTGATCCTCTGTTACTTCAATCCAAACACCATGTAAGTGTCCGCCATTATAGACGGCTAAATCCGCAACATATATTTTAGGGTCTGTATAAATAGTCATTATCTTCGCTCGTTATCTTAAAAAAACATCCCCTTTGGGGGTTGAAAACCCCTAGGCACGGAGCAAACGGATGTGAGCGAAAGATTATCGCTTTGGCCGCAGTCCAGACAGGGGGAACCACCCTGCTTGCACAAACGCAGCGAAGTGAAGTGCGGAAAGTTGGGGCATGTCTTGATGAAGGACAAAGCCATGATATGGTCTCGCCGTCCCACAACGGGAAACACAAAACCAAAAGACAAACATGTCAGTGTTCACCATGACTTACTTAAGCCAAGCGCAGCGGCAACCTCTTGACGAACAAAAAACTTCAGCACTACTGGTGCTGATCCAAATTGTCTTTCTTCTTTGACCACCAATTATTGAACATGCGTGAGCACACGCGCCCTTTCTAGCATCCTCATTTTCCTGCTCGGGCAGGTAATCATGATGATCATAAATCTGCCAAGATCCTGGCAATTTTTGTCTCAGCATAATTTCTGCAATATGCGACTCAGTTAGAGGGATCATATTCGTTTTGCCGTCTTTCTTAAATCATGCACAGACCCATGTTTCATTTCATAATCTCAAGGCAGGTATTTATACACTAGCACCGCCGACACATCACAAACTTAGCCGCGACAATTCACCACAGTGGATAGATCGCCAGTCACCGTTTAGGTGAGCTACAATAGATCTTTGATTCTACTGGCCACCCCCAAAACCTGATAACGCTAATACCCAATGCAAAATTTTCCGACACTGTCATTAACCGCCTCTGTATCGAACCTGCGACGGTTAGCCATCATCCGGTTGATTTTTATCGCCGTGCTGCTGTCTGCCTTGGCATATGCCTATCTAGCGACCAGTGTAGATTTGGCAAATTCGGTACATCTGACAATGGTGG
>Ga0206127_1000941_pt1 | contig 33401 bp, 29 predicted proteins | sample Helgoland_Spring_6_FD_148646 | JGI IMG/M metagenome (GOLD analysis project Ga0206127, IMG submission 148646) | Pelagic subsurface seawater microbial communities from Kabeltonne, Helgoland, North Sea - Helgoland_Spring_Bloom_20160419_1 | ecosystem: Environmental > Aquatic > Marine > Epipelagic ...
GCTCTCGACAAACGATCCCCTGATGACGCATTCTTCGACACAGCACGAACCCAGAAGGCGGCATGAAACCAACCCGATTACATCTTAGCTGAGCCACAAACCTGTCCGAATTAGTAGGACCACTTCAGTGGTATCAGCTTTACGGGAATTGGGACTGGGAACCGATCACGACGCGCAAACGCGTGGCGAGCGAAATCGTCTCTTTGAACGACGCGCCATTAACCATTAGCGCGCCTGTGGATTGGGGTCGCTACGAGGTGATCGTAGAGCGTTTAGACGGCACCTACATCGCCTCCTCCACAGACTTCTACGCCGGCTGGTACGCGCCTGCGGACACGTCGAACACGCCCGATACGTTGGAACTGTCCCTCGACAAGCCCGACTACAAAATGGGTAACACAGCGACCTTGCGACTTGTGCTGCGTTTCGCGGGTACAGCGTTGGTCACCGTCATGTCGAACCGCGTGATCCACATGGAAACGGTGCAGGTCACCGAGGGCGAAAATCTGATCCCATTGACTGTCACTGACGAATGGGGTGCTGGCGCTTATGTCACCGCGAATGTGATCCGTCCGATGGATGTGGCAGCGGGTCAAAACCCCGCGCGCGCATTGGGTTTGTCCTATGCCAAGATTGATCCAGAAGCGAAGCAACTCAGCGTGTCCATTGATGCGCCCGACGCCATTCAGCCGCGTGGCGCGCTTGAAGTTTCGCTGCAAGTGGATGGCATCAAAGCGGGTGAGGTCGCCTACGTGACCCTCGCTGCTGTGGACCTCGGCATCCTCAATCTCACTGCGTTCGATAGTCCCGATCCCTCAGGGCATTACTTTGGTCAGCGGCGGCTTGGTATGGAAATCCGCGACGTCTATGGACGTCTGATTGATGGTATGAATGGCGCGATGGGGCAGGTGCGTTCTGGTGGCGACGCGGCTTCTCGCTTGCGCTTGCCAAGCCCGCCGCCGACGCAAGAATTGGTCGCCTATTTCTCTGGCCCGATTGAGGTGGGCGCAGATGGCAAGGCAACCGCAAGCTTCGATATTCCTGCCTTTAATGGCACGGTGCGCTTGATGGCTGTTGCTTGGTCGAACACGGGCGTTGGCCAAGCCGAAGCAGATGTTTTGGTCCGCGATCCTGTGGTTGTCACTGCGTCTTTGCCGCGGTTCCTCGCACCCGGTGATCAATCAAACATGCTCTTGGAAATCGTGCATGCGACAGGTCCAAGTGGACGCATGGGGCTTGATGTTTCTAGCTTGGGAATTGTGCTGGATGCCACGCTGATCCCTTCGGGCCTGACACTGGAAGATCGCCAAAAACAGACACTAACAGTGCCAATTAGCGCGGCAGTTGTGGGTGATCACACGCTGCGCATCGCGCTTACGACACCGGATGGCAAGCAACTTGTGCAGACCCTAACCCTGCCCGTGCGCGCGAATGATCCTGAGGTGAGCGAAGTGCGCCAATTGAGCATTGCTGCTGGGGAAACTTTCACCCTCGATGATTCCGTGTTTGCGGGTTTCAAAGGGGGTACGGGGTCTGCCATTCTCGCCGCTGGTCCATTAGCAAAGCTCAACGCACCCGGTCTTTTACAAGCACTTGATCGCTATCCTTACGGATGCACAGAGCAAATCACATCTCGAGCCATGCCGCTTCTTTATTTTGATGAAGTTGCGAAAGCGATGGGTTTTGATGAACGCCAGACCGTGCAGAAACGTGTGGATCAAGCGATTGCGCAGGTTCTCACGCGACAATCCTCTAACGGTGCCTTTGGCCTATGGCGCCCGGACTCTGGAGAGTTTTGGCTCGATGCTTATGTCAGTGACTTCCTGTCGCGCGCAAAGGCACAAGGGTACGAGGTTCCTGCGCTCGCCTTCCGCATCGCGATGGATAATTTGCGCAATCGTATCAATTACGCGCCCGACTTTGATGAGGGCGGTGAAGACGTCGCCTATTCCCTCATGGTGCTCGCCCGCGAAGGTGCCGCGTCGATGGGCGATCTACGCTACTACGCTGATGTGAAGGCAGAGGCCTTTACGACACCCCTAGCTGCCGCGCAGCTTGCTGCTGCTCTGGCGTCTTACGGTGATCAAACCCGCGCGGATGCGATGTTCGCACGTGCTGCACGCTTGATGGTCCCGCGCATGGGCGACGAGGCACGCGTGTGGCGTTCTGACTTTGGTAGCAACTTGCGCGATGCGGCTGGGCTGTTGACCCTTGCGGTTGAAGCGGGCAGCGCGACGGTGAACACGTCTGTGCTGTCCGAGCGTATCGCGCGCGCCGGACGTTCGCTTTCCACGCAAGAGGCGTCATGGGCTTTGCTTGCCGCGCACGCGTTGGTGGAGAATCCTAGCGCTTCGGGGCTCTTGGTGAATGGTGAAGTCAGCGCTGGCCCGCTGATCCGTCGCTTCAAAAGCGGTGCGTCATCTTTGGCAATCGCAAACACGTCGAACAACACGATGGATATCACGCTTAGCACTTTTGGGGTTCCGGAAATCGCCCCTGACGAAGGCGGTTACGGCTACAAGATTACGCGTGAGTACTTCACGATGGATGGTGCACCTGTCACTGATCTGACATTGCAAACAGGGGATCGCCTCGTCACTGTGCTTACGGTCATTCCCTTCGAGGAGGGTGCCTCGCGTTTGATGATCAACGATCCGCTGCCTGCGGGGCTGGAAATCGACAATCCCAACTTAATTCGTGGTGGCGATATTCGTGCGCTTGAATGGCTCAAACCTGCGAACGCACAGCACTCTGAATTCCGCGCGGATCGCTTTCTTGCTGCTGTTGATGCAAGCGGCGTAAAACCCTTGCGGCTCGCCTACATTGTGCGCGCTGTGTCGCCGGGTGTTTACCATCATCCCGCCGCCTCTGTTGAGCACATGTACCGTCCGCAATACCGTGCGCGCAGTGATACGGGCCAGTTGGTTGTGAGCGAGTAAGCGATGCGCTTTTTCGCTTTCGTTTTTGCGCTGTTTTTTGTGGCGCTGGGGCGCGATGCGCTTGACGATTGGGTTGCACGTACGGACTTGCCGAGTGTTCTACCTGAAATTTCGGTCGAAGTGCGGGATCGCGATGATATTCTCTTGCGCGCCTACACCGTTGAGGATGGTCGTTGGCGTCTAGGTGTTGGCGTGGACCGAGTGGATCAACGCTACCTCGATATGCTGATCGCTTATGAGGACAAACGCTTTTTTGAGCATCAAGGCGTTGATCCTTTGGCAATGTTACGCGCGGCAAAGCAGGCTCTAATACAGGGTAAAGTGGTTTCTGGCGCGTCTACATTGACCATGCAGGTCGCGCGTTTGTTGGAGCAAAGCGGCACGGGTGCGTGGCACGGCAAGCTGCGCCAAATACGTGTAGCTTTGCGGCTAGAGCAAGTCTTGAACAAGGACGAGATCTTGCAGCTTTATCTCACGCTCGCGCCGTTTGGAGGTAATATTGAAGGGGTGCGGGCTGCTTCTTTGAGTTACTTTGGGAAAGAACCGAGGCGTCTAACTGCTGCGCAAGCCGCGCTTTTGGTAGCGCTGCCCCAAGCCCCTGAAGCGCGTCGTCCTGATGTCGACTTGAAGGCTGCAAAGAAAGCGCGCCAAGTGGTGCTGGATCGGCTTATCGATACTCAAACGGTCAGCGTAGAAGAGGCACAATCAGCGCATTTAGAGCCTGTTTTAGCAAAGCGTTTTCGCTTTCCTGCTTATGCGCCGCATCTTTCAGATCGCGCACGAAGCGAAGACCCAGAGCGTGCTATTCACCGTCTTACTTTACAAGCAGAGCTACAAAAGCAGGCGGAGAAACTCGTGGCGTCTAGCCTGCGAGGGCAGGCGGAACATGTCTCTATTGCGATGGTTTTGGCGGATCACACGAGCGGTGAAATCATTGCACATGTGGGCTCAGGCGGGTTTTCCGACAAAGATGCCCGGCAAGGGTTTATCGATATGACTCGTGCGCTGCGGTCACCCGGATCAACGCTGAAACCGCTGGTCTATGGCTTGGCTTTTGATCAAGATCTCGCGCATCCAAGCACGTTGATCAACGATCGACCTGTTGCTTTCGGAAACTATGCGCCACAGAATTTTGACGGCACGTTTCGTGGCGAACTGCGCGTGGATGAAGCGTTGCGTTTGTCGCTCAATATTCCGGTGGTTTTGCTAACCGAAGAGCTTGGCCCTGCGCGTCTGATGAATGCCCTTAAAAAGGCAGGAGTTACGGCGAAACTTCCAAGCGGGAACGCGGGATTGGCGGTCGCTTTGGGTGGTGTCGGGACATCCCTTGAAGGGTTGGTGCAGCTCTATGCGGGTCTCGCACAAGGTGGTCAAAAACAGACCCTAAATTGGCGAAAAGGCTCGATTGAAGAGAGTGAAGGGAACTTCGTTTCGCGTGCGTCTGCATGGCAGGTGTCGCACATCCTAGCGGGTCTCGCGCCGCCTAGGGGTGCAGCAAACATGCGGCTCGCATACAAGACTGGCACATCCTACGGGCACCGGGATGCGTGGGCGATTGGGTTTGATGGGCGCTATGTTGCGGGTGTTTGGATTGGTCGTCCAGATGGTACGCCTGTGCCGGGCGCATTTGGCGGTGAACTTGCCGCGCCGATTTTGTTCGAGCTTGTTGGTTTAGTGTCACAACAGGCGGTTCCATTCCCGCCGCCACCGCCCGAAACGCTTTTGTTAGAGACTGCTGAATTGCCGCACCCGTTGCGCCGTTTCAAAGGACGTCGCGCGATTTTTGAAGTGCCGCCAGATGCGCCAAAGATGGCGTTTCCACCCGATGGCGCACGATTGGCGCGTACAGGGGTTGGCGTCAGTGTGAAAGTGAGGGACGGACGCGCACCTTTTACTTGGCTGGCCAATGGGGCACCGATTTTGACAGGTGTGCATACACGAGAAGCGCAACTGCCGTTGATGGAGGAAGGGTTCGTGCAATTGTCCGTTATCGACAAAGACGGCCGCGCTGCGCGCGCGACCATTCGGTTGGATTAGGTTCAAGAGCCTTTGCAAAGGCTCTTGCCAGATCTTTTTGCAAAAAGATCTTTCCCTGCTCAGAGCGTTTCAATTGCCAAAGCGATGCCTTGGCCACCGCCAATGCACATCGTGATAAGCGCACGTTTGCCACCGATACGCTCAAGCTCGTAAAGTGCTTTGAGCGTGATGATCGCACCTGTCGCACCAACCGGATGACCGAGCGCAATCGCACCGCCATTCGGGTTCACTCTCGCAGGATCAAGGCCAAGACCTTTGTTGACAGCAAGCGCTTGCGCGGCAAAAGCTTCGTTACTTTCAACCACATCAAAGTCCGATGCTTTGAGGCCCGTGCGTGCAAATAAGTTCTCGACCGCAGGCACCGGTCCGATCCCCATCACCTCAGGACGCACGCCGGCATGGGCATACCCCAAGATACGTGCACGCGGTTTCAATCCAGCCTTCTTAGCGGCAGAAGCAGTCGCAAGCACCATCGCAGCAGCGCCATCGTTGATGCCAGACGCGTTGCCAGCCGTCACTGTGCCATCTTTTTGAAAGACCGTGCGTAACCCGGAAAGCGCCTCTTCAGAGGTCGCCTTAGGATGTTCATCAACCATGAAATCCACCATATCGCGTTTCACTTTGACGGGAACAGGTGTGATCTGGCTATCGAAGTAACCATTCGCAATTGCATGGGCTGCACGCGTTTGGCTCGCCATGGCGAAAGCATCCTGCGCAGCGCGTGTGATATCGTGCTCAGCCGCAACGTTTTCAGCGGTGACGCCCATGTGACCCGTCCCGAAAGGGCAATTCAAAGCGCCAAGCATCATGTCGAGCGTGCGTATATCACCCATTTTCGCACCCCAGCGCTGATCAGGGATGATAAATGGTGACCGCGACATGCTTTCAGCACCCCCTGCCAGCGCGAAGTCTGCATCACCAAGCATCAAAGATTGAACCGCAGAGACAATCGCCTGCGCGCCCGAACCACAAAGGCGGTTCACGTTCATCGCGGGGGTCGTATCGGGAATGCCCGCTTCAATCGCAGCCACGCGAGACAGATACATATCGCGCGGTTCTGTGTTGATCACATGACCGAAGACCACATTGCCGATTTGAGCACCCTCGACGCCTGAGCGCTCTAGCGCCGCTTTGCTGGCGATGGTTGCCAATTCGATTGGTGGGGTGTTTGCGAGCGCCCCGCCAAAGGTGCCAATAGCTGTGCGTGCGCCGTCTAGGATGACGATTTCGTCGGACATGTGTGTTCTCCCAATTCTTGAATTTGTGAGCACTATGGGCGCGCAAGACGCGTTTGTCAGCCCGGACGAAACGTCAAAGAGACTTGTGACATAAGTGCTGGCGTGTTTTCTCTTTTGCTATGACATTGCATCCGAACCCAACCGCACAAACACCAGCCGAACAAAAGCTACTTGCGGAATGCGCAGGCCCTGCTCGGATTATGTTCGGGGAAGGATGCGTGCCTGAAAAGGAAAGTGACGACAACCTTATCAGAGCATCGTTCTTGCGGGACCTTTTGCTCTCTGAGGCTGGATTAGGGGCCAAGGGACTTCGGATCAGGGGGGCATGGATTTCTGGAAAGCTGGACCTGCAAGGCGCGCGTTTGAGCTGCGATTTGTCCTTCACGCAGTGTCATTTTACGGATGTGCTTGAGCTGGTGAATGCGCGTATGCGCGGGTTGATCTTTTCGGGCTGCGAACTGCCCGGACTTTCAGCGGACAATGTCGTGCTGGATGGCGCATTATTTATACGTGCAGGCACGCGCATGAGTGGCGAGATGAGCCTGTCCGGCGCGCATATCAATGGAGATGTGCAGCTTGTCGATTGCAGCATCCTTTCGCAAACTCAAGATGCGATTTTTGCGCCTTCCATGACGGTCGAAGGTTCGCTTTATTTGGGGAATTACCCTTATTCAGGCGAGGTCACATCGCTGACTTGCAAAGGTGCGTTGTTCTTCCTTTCGCTCGCAACGAAGCACGATGTGTTCGTGACCAACGTGGCAACGTCCGTGCAAGATGAATTTGGCGCGGGCGGCATTTTTCAAGCGACAGAAGAGCATGGTCGCGATATTGCGTTGTCTTTTGCGCGCGCGCGGATTGAGGGGCTTTTGTTCTTCAAAGACAATCAGATTGGACGCGGTATTGTGAACCTCTCGGGTGCGCGCTGTGCGCGTTTGCGTGATGAACCAGAAGGGCCGGGTGCAAGCTATCCGATCCGTTTGGAGGGGCTGACCTACGAAGGTTTCTCGCAGCACACAGATACGTCTGTTCAGAACCGCCTTGCTTGGTTAGAGCGGCGACCTGAAGAAATGGGGTTCACGGCGCAAACCTACGAACAACTCGCCCGCGTTCTGATGCAAAACGGTCAACGTGCCGATGCGCGCAGTGTTCTTTGCGGCAGCGCTGATCATTGGTCTTGGCACGTTCTTTGATCAAACTTGGCGTGCTGGCGACATGACGCCCAATGCGGCCCCTATTTTGATCTCTGCGGATTGGATTGCTGCGACGCAAACCCATGCGGAGAACCCAGCTGCATTCTGGTCCGGTAGCACGGAAGCTGGCAAGGATTGGGAGACGTTCAATGGTTACGCATACGCCGCTGATCTGGTCATCCCGATTGTGTCTTTGGGGCAGGAAACGGCATGGGCACCGTCCACGTCACGTAGCCCTTTAGGACGCGTTGGCTGGTGGTTGCGTTGGTTCGCAAAAGCGCTTGGATGGATTATCACAGCGCTTGGTGCGGCGGCGGTGACTGGGGCTGTCAGGCAGGACTAATAGTGCGGCGGGGTGACGGCCCAAAAGATCACCGTCTCTTCATCAGTCGGGTTGGCGTAACGATGCGGCTTGGTCGATGAAAATTGGAATGCGTCTCCAGCGCCAAGACGCATGACTTGGTCCTCAACGGTAAGTTCCAAGACACCCGAAACGACAAAACCACCTTCTTCGCCCTTATGCGCGTAATTCGCATCGCCAGAGTTTGCATGGGGCGCAAAAGTCGTCAGGATCATCTCTAAAGTGCCAGACAGGTTCGGGCTGAGCAATTCATCATGCACCCCTGAATCAAAGCGCAAAGCGCGGCGTTTATTGGCGCGCACAATGATGTCAGTCTCTGGGTTATCTGCATCGCTTGGGTCGGGGAAAAACCAGTTGATACCAACGCCAAGCGCTGCACCAATCGTGTTGAGGGCACGTACGGACGGATCGGCGTCTTGCCTCTCAAGCTGGCTTAGATACCCAACAGACAGTCCTGTTTCAGCGCCGAGCTGCGCGAGCGTAAGCCCTTTCGTCTTTCTGAGTTCCCGCATTCGGGTTCCGATGATTGGCTGGGTCGCGCGCGCATTCATCTTAACTGTGACTCCAAATTTATGATGAGAAGTGATATGAGTATCTTAAATTCAGATTAAATGGCTGATGCAAAGCAGTCAAACAAGGATCGCATATGTCCTATCTCTCTAATCGGTTCATTGGATCCTACTGGTTCTGGCACTGGGGTGAAGGGTTCCAGACAGTGCTTTTCACATGGTACATGAGCATCCATTTGAACCTAAGCGCGACCGAAATCGGCTTTTATCAGGCGCTGGTTCTATCGCCCTTTCTGATCTTCACAATCATGGGCGGCGTTCTGACCGACCGCATTGGCGCGCGTTTGAGTTACACAATTTCAACGCTCATTTTCGCTGGTATCCTCATCAGTTACGGGGTGTTTGATCATAGCTTTGGGTATGTCCCAAAAGTATTTTTCCTCTATTGCGTCCTTGCGGGGATTGTCAGCGCAGTGTCGAACCCCGCAATTGACACGTTCATCCCAGAGGCGACGCCAAAGCCGGCACAAAGCAATGCTTTGTTGGCGGCGACGACGCATAATCTGGCGAAGCTGACGGGGACGATATCGGCACTGGCTTTGCCATTTTTGTTGGCCATGGGTGGGTTTGTGGTGAATGGGGTCTTGATGGCCTTGAGCGCGCTCCTTTTGCATGGGCATGCCAAAGACGTGACGCGAAGCAGGCGCAAAGTGCAGCCGCACCTCTCCAAGCGTGTTTTGCCACGCCTTTTCGCCCAATATCGTGACTGCCCTGAGAACCTTGATATCTTGCTAGGTAGTGTGCTTTTGGGCCTAGTGATTGTTCCTGCGGGTTACATTCTATGGCCCCTCATTCTGCGTGAAAACTTCGCAGAATATGGCAATTGGATTGCGCTGATGAATATTTCCAGCTGGATTGGCGCGATTGCAATCACCGCGTTTTTCACGCGCCTGTCTGATGCGATCACGCGCCCCGGTTTGGCTGCGCTGTGTATTTGGGGTCTCTATGGGTTTGGAATTTTGGCGCTGACGCTCGTGAACAGTTACGCGATGCTATGTTTTTTGATTATGTGTCTGGGTGGCGTGAAAGTTGGCAAGGCTTTGGTCTATGGAAAGTACTTGCACAATGCGCCGAATGAAGAGCGCGGCGTGCTGATCACTGTCGATCAAACGGCGTTCTGGGGGCTTGCGACCTTGGGAACGTTTTGCATGGGTGCTTTGGTCGATCAGATCGGTTTGAACGAAACGATTTATGTTGCGTCTGGTGTTGTGCTTTGTGGCGTCACACTTCTCGCGCTGCGGGGTCATCTTTTGCGGATGACCCCTGCCTGATCGCTATTCCCCGTAGGGCACCCAGACGGTTTTCGTCTCTGTCGCAGCGCTGAGATAATCGCGCGTTGTGATCTCTACGCTTTGACCATTGTTCACCCAAGTGCGTTTGAGATTGCCGGTGCTGTTCGCCTCGATGACAGCGGAAACGCTGGAAGAGGACTGGCTCCAAACAGCATCCACATCGTTATGCGCCGCTATGTGCGGGGCAAGTTCTATGTGTGAACCAGTAAGGATATTCACAACGCCTGCAGGCACGTCAGACGTCTCCAAAACCTGTATGAAATCTGTCGCGGCGAGCGGGAAGGGTTCAGAAGCGGCCAAAATACAGCGATTGCCCATAGCCATGCTCGCACCCATCGGCTTAACCAAGCCAAGCAAAGGCATGTCATCGCTACAAAGCGCAGCAATCACGCCCACAGGCTCTTTCATGGCCAAAGCGATCCCTTTGATCGGAACACCGCGCGCGGCACCATCCCATTTGTCGGCCCAAGCAGCGTATGTGAAGAGCGCGTTCAGCGAGGCCTCAACCTCTGCCTTACCGCCATTTTTACCCGTCATCGCATCAATGCGCTTGGCGAATTCAGACGCCCGCGCAGAAAGGTTCTCCGCCATATAGTAGAGGATTTGAGCACGAAGGTGCCCAGTGGTTTTGCCCCAAGCATTTGCGCCTTGAGCCACCTCAACAGCGTTGCGAATGTCTTTGCGATTGGCGAGCGATACATCACCCAGCTTTTCGCCCTTTTTAGAATAGACCGCCTTGGAATACCCGCCATCAGGGCGCGCTTGTTTGCCGCCAATATAGAGCTTCGCGGTGCGATCAATCGGATCTGATCCAGCGTCACTACCTGTGAAGGCTTCGACCTTACTCAGCGCTTTGCCTTTCGCTTTGGGCTTGGTGTAGGCCATCAGACCTTCAAGCCCGCCTTCACGTCCAAACCCGCTTTCGCGGACACCGCCAAAAGGCGCAGCAGCGTCAAACAGGTTCGTCGCATTCACCCAAACGACGCCCGCAACCAGCTTTGGGGCGATGTCGAGCGCGAGATTGACGTTTTCAGTCCAGACCGTTGCCGCCAATCCATAACGCGTGTTGTTGGCGAGTTGCACCGCCTCTGCAGGGGTGCGGAAGGTGGTGGCGCACAGCACAGGGCCAAAGATCTCTTCCTGCATCAACGCAGCAGAGGGGGAGAGACCAGTGATCAAAGTAGGCGGATAGTAACAACCACCTTCGGGCATATCACAAGCAGCGTGATAGGTTTCGCCCTCAGAATTTTCGCTCACCATCTTGGTGATCTGCGCAAGCTGAATTGGGTCCACGATAGCGCCTACGTCGATGCACTTATCCAGTGGATTACCAATACGCAGCCCATCCATGCGGCGCTTGAGCTTTGCGTAGAAGCGCTCGGCCACGCTTTCCTGAACCAGCAAACGCGAACCAGCGCAGCAGACCTGACCTTGGTTGAACCAAATCGCATCAACCAGCCCTTCAACAGCGCTATCGAGATCAGCATCATCAAAAACGATGTAGGGCGACTTGCCACCAAGTTCTAAGGTCAGTGTTTTGCCCGATCCTGCCGTCGTCTTGCGAATACGACGACCCACAGCGGTGGAGCCTGTGAACGCGATTTTATCGACATCGGCGTCAACGATATGTTGACCTGTTTCACCGTCACCTGTGACGATGTTCACCACTCCCGCAGGGACACCCGCCTCTTGGCAGATTTCCGCAAAGATCATCGCAGTGAGTGTGGTGTATTCTGCCGGCTTCAACACAACCGTGTTGCCCATCGCCAGCGCGGGCGCGATCTTCCACGCGAGCATTAGCAGCGGGAAGTTCCAAGGCACGATCTGTCCGCATACGCCAATCGCTTCGCGGCTGGGCATTTCATCTTCCATCAACTGCGCCATGCCCGCGTGATAGTAGAAATGACGGATCGTCAATGGGATATCGATGTCGCGGCTTTCGCGGATGGGTTTGCCGTTATCGAGCGTTTCCATCACCGCCAACAAACGCGCATGTTTTTGCATCAGACGTGCAATCGCATAGAGCACGCGCGCACGGGCTGCGCCATCCTTCGCCCACTCGGGTTGCGCTTTGCGGGCAGCTTTCACAGCACTTGCGACCTCATCAGCGGTGCCTTTGGTCAACCCTGCAAGACGCTCACCCGTTGCGGGATTATTCAACGTCATGTCATCACGCAGGATGCCGAATGTGCCGTCAATAAAGTGACCTGCAATGCCACCACGGCTTTCGATCCATTCCAACGCTTCAGCAGCGCTTTCAGGGGCGGGGCCGTAGTCCATTTTGTCGAGACGTTCGGAAATGCTCATGCTGTGTCTCCTTACGCCAGCGCGTGGCGGTAACCGGCGGAATATGCGCCTGTGACGTGGTGTTCTAATTGGCGTTCAATGTCGTTCAACAAAGATGATGCGCCAAAGCGGAAAAGATCAGGTTGCAGCCAGCGATCACCCAGCTCGTCTTTCATCAGCGCGAGATAAACGAGCGCGTCCTTTGCTTTGGAAATCCCGCCAGCGGGTTTGTAGCCAACGCGATAACCTGTGCGTTCATGGTAGTCGCGGATGGCGCGGATCATCACCAAGGACACAGGCAAGGTCGCGTTGACGCTCTCTTTACCCGTCGACGTTTTGATAAAGTCAGCGCCCGCCATCATGCAAATCAGCGAGGCACGCGCGACATTGCGCAACGTGCCAAGTTCTCCTGTTGCGAGGATCGCTTTCACGTGAGCATCGCCGCAAGACGCGCGAAAGGCGCGCATCTCATCATAAAGTGCTTGCCAATCGCCGCTCAAAACATGGCGACGGGAAATCACGATGTCGATCTCGGCGGCACCTGCTTTCACGCTTTCCTCAATCTCTGCAATACGCAGATGAAAGGGGGACAGACCCGCAGGGAAACCCGTAGAGACAGCAGCGACAGGAATACCGGAGCCAGCAAGCGCATCGACGGCGGTTTCGATCATATCGTGGTAAACACAGATCGCGCCAGTTTGGATACCGCTTACCCCAAGTGCCTCTGCGATATCGGCGCGCAAGGGCGTTCGCGCTTTGGCGCAAAGACGGCGCACACGTTCAGAGGTGTCATCGCCCGACAGCGTGGTCAGATCGATGCACTGGATCGCCCGCAAAAGCCACGCGGCTTGATAGTCTTTCTTGACGCTGCGCCGACCCGGCAGTGTCTTGGCGCGCCGCTCAATCGCTGAGGTATTCGCCTGCACAGAGCGCACCCAGCTGAGATCAAGGTCCATCCCAGGATTTCGCGGCTCTATCGTTTGGGGCAAATGCGTTGTGGTTTGGGCAGTTTGCGTTGTCATATTCATGCACTCCAAAGGAGGGGGCGTTTTCTATCCTGTCCCATGAGTCTGCGTTCTTGGCAAGGATGAGCGGTACGTTAGAGCTTATTTTTTGACCAAATGATCAGAAATATACACTCTTTATTGCGAATAAGTCGCAACTTCATTGACTTTTTGCGAATGACTCTCATATTCAACTTAACAAAGGGAGATTCCATGCCTTTCAACCGTCGTCATTTTTTGAGCATCGCAGCAGGCGCAACCGTAGCGCCACGATTTGTTTTGGCTGCTGACACTTTGAAAATTGTTGCGACGACTGGAATGATTGCCGACACAGCACGCCGGATCGGCGGTGCGCATGTTGAAGTGCAAGCGCTGATGGGTTCGGGTGTGGATCCGCATGCCTACCGTCAGACGCGAACAGATATCACAGCGATGACGCGTGCGGATTTGGTACTGTGGCATGGTCTTTATCTAGAAGCGCAAATGGAAGAGTTTCTGGTGAAGCTCGCCCGCCGCCGCACGTCTGTTCCTGTCGCTGACGCGATGCCGCGTGATGTTTTGCTGTCTCATGAAGATTATGGCGGCCGCTTTGATCCGCATGTGTGGATGGTGCCGAAATTGTGGATGCATGTCGCCCGTGAGATTGCGCGCGTGTTGAGTGAAGCTCGCCCAGAGGCCGCTGATGATTTTGCGACTCACTTGGCGGCGTTTGAAACCGAAGCGAATGCGCTGCAAACCTATGGCGAGACCACTCTTGCGACCGTCCCCCAAAGCGCGCGCGTCTTGCTGACAGCGCACGATGCTTTTGGCTATTTCGGACGTGAGTTTGGCTATGAGGTCATTGGGATCCAAGGCATCTCGACCGAGAGCGAAGCAGGTCTGAACCGTATTTCAACGCTGGTCGATATGCTGGTAGAGCGCAAGATCGGCGCGGCGTTTGTGGAAAGCTCCGTCTCTGATCGCAACATTAGCGCTTTGATAGAGGGTGCCGCAGCGCAGGATCATAACGTCACGATTGGCGGCGAGCTTTTCTCAGACGCGATGGGCGCGGATGGGACGTATGAAGCGACTTATATCGGCATGATCGATCACAACATTACAACCATTGCTCGTGCCCTCGGTGGCACCGTGCCCACGCGAGGCATGAACGGCAAATTGGCAGCGGGAAGTTAAGATATGACACAGATTGAATTGGCTACATCGAACGGGACGCGCATGGCTGAAACCTCTGACGACGCGGCTTTGGCTATCCGCGGCATGACGGTCAGCTACGGCCAAAAGCCTGCTGTGTTTTCTGTAGATATGACCGTTCCCGTTGGGTCGATGACTGCGATCATTGGCCCAAATGGCGCTGGTAAATCAACCTTGCTGAAAGCGGCGCTGGGCGTGATTAAACCGCTTGCGGGGACTGCGACCGTGTTCGGTCAACCCGTCGCGGATGCCCGCGCGCGGATCGCCTATGTGCCGCAGCGCGCAAGCGTGGACTGGGATTTTCCGACGCGTGTGATTGATGTGGTTTTGATGGGTCTTTACCGCGAACTTGGCCTCTTGGGTCGCCTGCGTGGCGCTCACAAAGCCAAAGCGATGGAGTGTCTAGAACGGGTGGGTATGCAGGACTTTGCGACCCGTCAGATTGGGCAACTTTCTGGTGGTCAACAACAGCGCGTGTTCCTTGCACGGGCCTTGGCGCAGGACGCCGATCTTTACCTGCTCGATGAGCCGTTCGCAGGTGTCGATGCGGCAACGGAGAAAGCCATCATCGACGTGCTACAATCCTTGCGCGCGGATGGGAAAACCGTCGTCGCTGTTCATCATGATCTGAGCACTGTTCCCGACTATTTCGACCGAGTATTCCTTATCAACACGACACGCATCGCCGAGGGAACGGTTGAAGACGCCTTCACCCCGCAGACCTTGCAAGAAGCATACGGCGGGCGTCTCGCCACTGGTCAACTGGGCCAGACTGCGCTTGGTGCGTAACCCATGCTTTGGCATGCCCTGACCCTTCAGCTTGGTTATAACGCCACGCTCGTAACGCTTGGCGCGATGCTGCTTGGCATTGCGGCGGGCGTGACAGGGACATTCCTTTTCCTACGCAAACGCGCTTTGGTGAGCGATGCGATTTCGCATGCGACTTTGCCGGGTGTTGGCATCGCTTTCATCATCATGGTCGCGCTGGGCGGTGATGGTCGCAGCTTGATCGGCCTTATGCTTGGCTCCGCTGCGTCTGCTTGGCTTGGGCTTTTGTGCATCGGTTTTCTAACCCGTCGTACGCGTCTCGCAGAGGATGCTGCGATTGGCGCTGTGCTGTCGGTGTTCTTTGGCATTGGCATTGTGTTTTTGACCTTCATTCAGACAATGAGTGAAGGACGCCAAGCAGGCTTGGAGGGCTTCCTGCTCGGCTCTACCGCTGGGATGCTCTACTCTGATGCCGTGATTATCGCGGTTGGGGGCGCGTTGGTTTTGGCGGCTGTGATCGCGTTTCGCCGACCCTTAAGTGCTGTTGCATTTGATCCAGAATTCGCCGCTTCAAGCGGGCTAAATGTCCCGCGTCTTGATCTGATTATGATGGGTTTGGTCATGGCGATCACGGTTGTAGGTCTCAAGATTGTTGGGCTGATCCTGATCGTTGCTTTGCTGATCATCCCCCCTGTGACAGCACGCTTTTGGAGCGAACGCGTGACAGGTGTTCTGTGGGTCGCGGGAATTGTTGGTGGCGTCGCTGGTTATGTTGGAGCTACGCTGTCCGCTGTTGCGCCTGCGTTGCCGACGGGGCCTGTGATCGTGCTGGTGTTGTTCGTGATGTTCGCTTTGTCATTGCTGTTCGCCCCAGCGCGAGGTGCTTTGGCGGCGGTTCTCAAGCATCTGTCGTTTCAAAGACGTGTGCACATTCGTCAGGGCCTTCTCGCGCTTGCGCAAGGCCAGCCGATCTACGAAAAACTCACGCTCCGTTTGCTGCAACGCTCTGGTCTTGCGCGCGCGGACGGCGTTGCGACAACAGATGGAAAAGCGCGGGCGGCGAAAGCCTTGCGCGATGAAACGCGCTGGCAGATGGCGCGGTCGCGAGAGGAATTCGCGTTGGCAGCGACGTTCTATGATGGGCTGACCGAGATCGAAACAGTTCTCACAGGGGATCAAATCGGTGAACTAGATCGCTTGATTGGTGCACCAATGGGGGTGCCCGCGTGATGGGAGAGGAATTCGTTGCGATTTCGTTAACGCCTATGTTGATCGGCACATTGGCCGCGATTGCCTGTGCTTTGCCGGGGAATTTCTTGTTGCTCAGACGCCAAGCTTTGATTGGCGATGCAATTAGCCATGTGGTCTTGCCGGGCATCGTCGTGGCGTTCTTGATCACTGGCGTTGTTGCGGCTGTTCCGATGATGTTGGGCGCTGCGGGGGCGGCGGTAGTGGCGGTGGTGATGATCGAAGCGATCCGCCGCCTTGGCAAGATTGAACCGGGCGCTGCGATGGGTGTGACGTTTACGGCAATGTTTGCGGGCGGTGTTTTATTGTTGGAGCAATCAGACACAAGCACGGTACATTTGGATGTAGAGCACGCGCTCTTTGGCAATTTGGAGAGCCTGATATGGCTTGACGCGACGGGTTGGGCCTCTCTTCTCGATTTGGAAGCACTTGCGTATCTGCCTGTGGAGTTGCCGCGTTTGTTTGGGGTTCTGCTGGTCGTTGCACTGTTCACATGGGTGTTTTGGCGTCCCTTAAAGCTGTCCACGTTCGATGAAGGTTTCGCGCAAAGCATGGGCATTCGCACAGGACCTTTGGGCTTTACACTGGTGATCGTCGCAGCATTGGCAGCGGTTGCAGCATTTGATGCAGTTGGGTCGATCATCGTGATTGCAATGTTCATTTGCCCGCCAGCGGCGGCGCGCCTCATGACCAATGCGTTGGGTGCGCAAGTGGCTTGGAGCGTGTTGTTCGCGACGCTTTCCGCAGTTCTAGGTTACGTTTTCGCAGGCTATGGCCCTCTGTGGTTTGGCGCGGATAACGCGGTGAGTGCGGCTGGGATGATCGCGACCGTTTCGGGCCTTATCCTTTGCTTTGCCGCAGTCTTTGGACCCCACCGCGCGCGCAGTGGGGCGCCAGCGGAAGCACTTTAACGCGCGCGCATCCAGATGAACGACTGACAGGCAACCAGCACACAGCCAGAGACTTTGAGGCTGCCATTCTGTAGCTCCATCCGTGACTTAAAAGTGCGGTCTTTGTTCGGATCCCAGATCTTCCCACCGTCCCATTTGCCCGCTTTCGAGGTTGGTTTCATATCCCAAATCATGCGCTTGCCCATGTGTTCATAAGTGCCTTTCTTGCCTTGGGCATCGCGCGCATCGACGATTTTTCCACACAGCGACGCCCCACAAGGTGCGATGTTCACAATCAAGGTTCCGCGTTCTGTTTTATGGGTGCGCCAAGTACCCGTGACATCTTGCGCCTGCAAGAAAGTGGGGAAAAGCAGCAAGGCGAAAAGCGCTAAAAATCTCATTGATCTTCTCCTGTAACGCGGCCTCTGGCGGTGTTCATGTGACCTGATGCTGGGACGGTGGTGCTGGCTTTGCCCAAGCCATCCAGTGGCATTGCTGAGTATAGGGTGTCGTATTGTCCGTCAGACACGAGAAACGTTTCATGCCAAATCCCAACATCTTTGCGTGCGCTTTTTGCGGCTTTGTTGAAGGCTTTCCATGCTGGCATGTGTTGCTTGGCGGTGTCTCTTGCATAAGCTTCGAGATGGTCGAAACTGCGCCAATACTGTATCGTGACGCTTGGTGATCCTGCGCGCGTTGCAAGGCATCCGGTTTGTTCGATCGGCAATGTGCGCAGTTCCTTTTGCATCCGCATCATCGCGAGAGCGACAGGAAGCCATTTGTGAACCTTCCACCACACGTTGATTCGCATCCCGATCAGGAAGACGACAAAGTCACCCTCAATCTGCGCGCTCATACGCTCTTCAATGATCTTCGTCATCGTCTGTTTTCCACGCTCGCTACAATGTCATCGTTGTTGACATGGTTGACGGAGCGGCACCCTAATGTCAACGCTGTTGATATGGCGCAAAAAAAGGCAACATATCATCACGGGGATCTGCTTGTTCAGATTGAACGAATTGCTTGGGAAAAGGTTCGCGAAAGCGGTGCTGACAACCTAAGTTTGCGCAGCTGTGCGCGTGATGCGGGGGTTGATCCCGCAGCGGTCTATCGCCATTTCAAATCGAAAGATGCGCTCTTGGCGCGTTTGGCAAGCAAAGCGTTTTTGGAACTCGCCCAAGCAATGGAAGCCGGCGAAGCGCGGTTTGTCGAAATTGATCCAAAGGGCGCACTGGTGCAGATCGGCATGGCGTACATCGGATATGCTGTGCGAGAGCCGCATATTTTCCAGATGATGTTCGACATTGCGGGGCGGTGTAAGCGCGACGGAATTGCGGGTTTTGTGATTGAAGACCGCAGTGCGCATGGAATTTTGGTCAACGCTGTAGAGCGGCTTCAACCCACGTTCGATCAAGACGTTCATGTCTTCACGCTTTGGAGCGTTGTCCACGGGTTTGCGAAACTGGCGAATTCGGGATTAGGGCCAGCGCCAGATGACTTAGAACACCTTGCGCACGCGCTTTGCGAGAACGTCGCTGAGCTGATCCGTTAGAGGCTGTCCGACCCTTTAGAAGACAACCAAGGGGCCGGACATTTTCAGAGGTCAAGCAGCGCTGAGACCTGTGTCCAGGGCATCCAGAATGGTCTGCACTTCACCCTCAGAAATCGTCAAAGGCGGTGACATGAGGATATTTGGTGGACCCATGCGCACCATGGCGCCTGCCTCGTAAGTGGCTTGTTGGATGCGTTTGACGGTTGCGGGATCAATCGGGGTTTTTGCGGTTTTGTCAGAGACCATCTCGAAACCTGTCATCAAGCCAGTGCCACCGCGTACATCACCGATGATGTCGTGTTTTGCAGCCAGCGCTTGGCATCCCTCGAACAGTTGTTTGCCGCGCGCAGCTGCATTGGCACGCAGATCAAGACGGACAGTTTCAGCTAGGCATGCGGTGACGGCAGCAGCGCCAACTGGGTGCGCGGAGTATGTATAGCCGTGATAAATGCCGCCCACCGCAGGATAGCTGTTCTCGAATACATCCGCGACTTTTTCGTTAAAAAGCGCCGCGCCCACAGGGAAATAGCCAGAGGTGATGCCCTTCGCGGTGCTCATCATATCGGGCTTCACGCCATAGTGGGTAGAGCCGGACCAAGAACCAGTGCGCCCAAAGCCTGTGATCACCTCATCCGCGATCATCAGAATGCCATGACGGTCACACACATCACGCATGAGACCCATGAAGCTCTCGTGTGGGACAATCACGCCACCTGCGCCTTGGATCGGTTCCATGATAAAGGCGGCGATGGTGTTCGCGCCTTGGAATTGCACCTCATCCTCGAACGCATTCGCGATGTTCTGCGCCAGCTGTGCTGGGTCGGTCTCATTGAACGGATTACGATAAGGATAGGGGCTGGGCAGGTGGAAGCAACCGGGCAACATAGGCTCATAGCCGATGCGGAACCGGTTGTTGCCGTTGACAGATGCGCCACCGAAATGGGTGCCGTGATAGCCCTTTTTGAGAGAGATGAACTTTGTGCGCGTCGGCTCGCCAAGTAGACGATGGTACTGACGCGACAAACGTAGGCAGGTCTCGACTGAATCTGAACCACCCGAGGTAAAGAAGGACCGCACCATACCGTCAGGTTCAAAGAACTCGCGCACGGCATAGGACGCCTCAATTGCAGGTGGGTTCGTTGTGCCGGAAAAGGCGGAATAGTAGGGCAGATCGTAAAGCTGTTTGGCAATCGCGTCCTTGATCACGTTGTTCGAATACCCAAGGTTCACGCACCACAGGCCACCCACAGCATCGACAGTCTTGTGACCATCTAGATCTTCAATCACGACGCCTTCAGCTTTGGCGATAATCGCGGGCATGTTAGCGTCTGAATTGCCCTGATGACCCATCGGATGCCACATGTGGCGCGCGTTGTTCTCGCGCAGGAAATTGTCGTCTTTCATAGCTGTTCCTCGCCTTTCGAATTGCGCTGAAGGATTTTATGCATTTGCTCTCTGACTTCGGCCTCGCGACGCGGCGCGACTTCGCGGATTTTGGCCATGAAGGCTTCGTTCTCAAAAGGGGAGATGTTGACGTCATAGGTGTCCGCGACCTCGACCATGCCCTCGCGATCAGATTGATCAAACACCGCAACCATATCATTGGCCTTGTCGCTTGGAACGCCAAGCGCCTCAAAGGCAGAGCGGCCCATGCGCAAAGAACTGTCATAGGTTTCGCGGATGATGTCACGGCAGCCAGCAGCATAGAGTTCGTAAACGTGGTTACGATCCAACGCGCGCGCCATGATGTGCACATGCGGATGGTTGGTGTGAATGTAGTGGGTCATCTCGTTGATCTGCTCTTTGTTGTCGATGGCGATCACGATCAGCTTGGCTTCATGGATGCCTGCGGCGTGCAGCAGGTCAGGACGGCTCGCGTCGCCAAAATAGGCTTTGACGCCGAACTTTTCGAGCATGTCGAGTTGCTTGGAGGAATAGTCGATCACCGTCGGCGTATGACCCGCTGCGCGCAAGATACGTGCGACCATGCCGCCAACACGACCATGACCTGCGATAATGATGTTAGAGTCTGCGTCGATGTCGTCCGCTTCGCGTGCTTCTTCCTCGCTATATCGCGGTGCGATGAGACGGTCGTAAATGATGAACAATGCAGGTGTGAGCAGCATCGACAGCGCAACAACCAGCAGTAGGATATCTGCGATGGAGGTAGGAATGATGTTGCCAGCAACGGTAAAGGACAGCAGCACAAAGCCGAACTCACCTGCTTGGGCTAGGCCAAGCGCAAAGAGCCATTTATCTGCGCCTTCAATCTTGAAGATGCGCGCAAGACCCAAGAGGACCAGCGCTTTCACTGCGATCAAGCCAAGGGTCATGCCAAGGATAGAACCCAGATTTTCCGAGAGCAGCGCAAAATTGATACCGGCGCCAACGCTCATGAAAAACAGACCCAGCAAGAGGCCACGGAACGGATCAATGTCGCTTTCTAATTCGTGTCGATAGGCGGAATTGGCAAGCACAACACCCGCGATGAATGTGCCAAGCGCAGGCGAAAGGCCAACAAGGGACATAAGCAGCGCGATACCAATCACGATAAGGAGCGCACCCGCTACGAAGAGTTCCCGCAAACCAGCACCTGCAATAAAGCGGAAGATCGGAGAAGTCAGAAAGCTCCCGCCAAGGATCACAGCGATCACAGAACCGACGGTGACGAGCATAGTCTGCCAACCGTTCAACCCCTCAACAAGGCTCATGGCTGACCCATGATCCCCTTCACCACTATGATCATCGCCCCCATGTGCTGCATCAGCGCCGTGGGCCACTGCGTCACTCGCGACATCCATCAGCTCTGGCATCGCCAGAAGCGGCAGCAGTGCGAGCATTGGGATAACGGCAATATCTTGGGTCAAGAGCACGGAAAAACTCGACTGCCCGCCGTCGGATTTCATCAAACCCTTTTCATTCAGTGTCTGCAAAACGATCGCCGTTGAGGACAGCGCCATGACCAAACCAATCGCCAAAGCAATCGACCAAGGTTGCCCGAACGCCATGCAAAGCCCCATCACAACAAGTGTCGTAATCCCGACTTGCCCGCCGCCAAGCCCCAACAGCTTTGCGCGCATCGCCCAGAGCATTTTCGGCTCAAGCTCTAGCCCGACGAGGAACAGCATCATCACCACGCCAAATTCAGCGAAGTGCTGGATCGCGATGACGTCCACATGCAGCAGTGCCAAGATCGGGCTGATAATAATCCCTGCAATCAGATAGCCAAGCACTGACCCAAGGCCGAGCCGTGAAGCGATGGGTACGGAAATTACGCCTGCACATAAAAAGATGAACGCGAGAAGAAGGAAATCAGTCATTTTACGGCTTTCAAATGGGCAAAGAATTCGTTCAAGTCTGAGGACAAGCAACAGGCAAGTCCAGCGACATTTCTCAAATGGCCTTGGAGCGCGCTGCGTTAGCGCCTATGTAGGTTTCTCAGACTTTAGAAAGATGCGTAGACCATGGCCAAGCCAAAGGACAATCCGAACTATAAGGTGATCGCCGAGAACCGGCGTGCGCGCTATGATTATGCGATTGAGGATGACGTTGAGTGCGGGATTATCTTGCAGGGGTCAGAGGTAAAATCGCTTCGTGTGAACTCTGCCAATGTCGCGGAAAGCTATGCGGAAGTGAAAGACGGCGAGTTGTGGTTGGTGAACAGCTATATTGCACCCTATGAGGCCGCCAAAACTTGGGGTCACGAAGAGCGTCGCCGCCGTAAATTACTCGCTTCCAAAAAAGAGCTTATGCGCATGTGGTCGGATACGCAGCGCAAAGGCATGACGCTGGTTCCGCTTGTTTTGTACTTTAATCACAAAGGTTTCGTGAAGCTGAAGATAGGCATCGCCAAAGGCAAGCAAAACCATGACAAACGCGCGAGCGATGCGAAACGCGATTGGGGACGTCAAAAGCAACGTCTATTGCGGCATTCTGATTAGGTGATTGGTTTGGTGGGAAGTGCCGCTGTTCTTTCCCCGTGACAGCTTTTGTTGAATACACGTATAAACACCTGCGCGCACGAATTGGGCCAAAACGGCGCTGCACATATAATTGGCCCAACGGGAAGGAATTATTATGGAACTCTTGATTGGTCTGCTTTCGGGCGCAGTAGGTGGTAACGTTGCTGGCGGTGTTCTGAAGAACCTCAACCAAGGTACGCTTATCAACTCGATCTCCGGCATTGTTGGCGGTGGTATCGGTGGCGGTGCAGTCCTTGCGATTGTTGGTGTTGTTAAAAACATGATGGCGAAGTAATTCGCGCTTTAGGATAAGCTGACAGGCATCGCGGTTTCGCGGTGCCGACACTCCCCCAGACCCTTGCCACTGCGCGCCCTCGCCAGTATGCAAGTTTGCAAGCAAAAGAGGGCATTTCACATGGCATCTGACGACCCGAAGACCTTGGTTTCTACCGAATGGCTTGCTGCACACATGCGCGACCCTGATCTGCGGATCATTGACGCGTCTTGGTATATGGCGGCAGAGGGCCGCGATGCGCGCGGCGAATACGAAGCCGAACATATCCCCGGCGCGCGTTTCTTTGACATCGATGAAATTAGCGATGCGCGCTCCAAGTTAGATCACATGGCACCGAGCACTGAAAAGTTCATGTCGCGGATGCGTGCCATGGGCATTGGTGATGGGCATCAAGTGGTTGTCTATGATGGCTCGGGCATTTTTTCTGCGCCGCGTGTGTGGTGGCTGTTCCGTTTGATGGGTCAAATGGACGTTGCTGTGTTGGATGGTGGTCTCAACAAATGGCTTGCTGAAGGCCGTGAGACGGAAGATATGCCGCCGGTTATTCGTGATCGCCACATGATGGTGCGATTCCAGAACCAAATGGTGAAAGACGCCACACAAGTTGCGGCTGCAGCGAAACTTGGCGCGCCTCAAATCGTTGATGCGCGCTCGCCTGCCCGCTTTGCAGGGACAGAGCCTGAGCCACGCGAAGGCATGCGCGTTGGGCACATTCCAAATTCGCGCAACGTCTTTTATAAAACTCTGCTTAACAGCGACAACACGATGAAAGATCCGGCTGAACTCAAGGCGGCGTTCGAGGCTGCTGGCGTGGATCTGGACAAGCCTGTGATTAACACATGTGGATCGGGCATCACGGCTTGTATCCTAGCGCTTGCAATGGAACGGATCGGGAAAACGGATCACTCCGTCTATGATGGTTCTTGGAATGAATGGGGCTCTGTGCCCACTATGCCTATTGAAACTGGAGAGGCTTAAATGTTTGCCAACCTAAAGCCACAACCTGCTGACAAAATCCTAGCTCTGGTCAAAGCGTTCCGCGAAGACCCGCGTGCTGAAAAGATCGACCTTGGTGTTGGTGTTTACAAAAATGCTGAAGGCACGACGCCTGTGATGCGCGCTGTGAAAACGGCTGAAAAGCAGTTGTGGGAGATTGAGAGCACCAAGTCCTATGTTGGTCTTGCGGGCGATCCTGCGTTTTCCGATGTGATGATTGATTTGGTGCTCGGCGACGCGGTGGAGCGTTCGAACGTTGCTGCCGCAGCAACGCCCGGTGGCACAGGGGCATGTCGTCAAGCGTTTGAGCTGATGCAAATGGCCAACCCTGACGCGCGTGTTTTCGTGTCTAACCCTACATGGCCTAATCATACGTCGATCCTGAATTACCTAGGGATTGAGCACGTGCCGTACCGCTATTTCGACGCTGACACGCGAGGCGTTGATTTTGATGGCATGCTAGAAGACCTGAAGGGTTTGAAAGCAGGCGATTTGGTGTTGTTGCATGGGTGCTGTCACAATCCGACGGGCGCAAACTTGAACCTGACGCAGTGGCAGATTGTTGTTGATGTGCTCAACGAAAAGGGTGCGATCCCGATGATCGATATCGCGTATCAGGGTTTCGGCGATGGTCTTGAAGAAGACGCAGCTGCCGCACGTCTAGTCGCGTCCTGCGTACCTGAATGCCTGATCGCTGCGAGTTGTTCCAAGAACTTTGGTATCTACCGTGAGCGGACTGGATTGTTGATGGCCGTGTCTACTGAGACGTCTCGCCAGGGGTTGAATCAAGACACGCTGGCGTTCTTGAACCGTCAGAATTTTTCGTTTCCACCCGACCACGGTGCGCGTTTGGTCACGATGGTTTTGCAGGACCCTGATTTGCGTGCTGATTGGGCGAAAGAATTGGAAGATGTGCGTCTTGGAATGCTTGGCTTGCGCGAACAATTGGCTGGTGAATTAAAGCGTTTGAGTGGCTCTGACCGGTTCGGGTTCTTGGCGCAGCACCGCGGGATGTTCTCGCGTCTGGGCACAACGCCTGAAATGGTAGAGCGCCTGCGCGCAGAGCACGGGATTTATATGGTTGGTGACAGCCGTATGAATATTGCTGGTCTGAACGCGCAGTCTGTGCCGATCCTGGCGCAAGCAATTATCGACGTGGGTGTTTGACAGTTTCGAATCGGCTTTGCCGATCCGACCGGCTGGGGGACTAGTCCCCCAGACCCCCTAGGATATTTACAAAGAGAGGAAAGCTAAGGCGTGAGGTGTTGGCGGCCTTTGGCGGTGAGGACATGAACTGTTGTTCCCTCAAATACCGCGGTCGTTAACGGTTTGCCGTAGCCTGCGCCTGTGTCGAGGTTCACGTGATTGCCTGCATGGAGGGGGGCATCAACGGGAGTGTGGCCATGAACGACGAGTGCGCCGTGATCGGATGTGTCATTCGAGAACTCGTTTCTGATCCATACGAGGTCATCTTCTGTTTGATCGCGTAGAGCGACGCCCGGGCGGACACCTGCGTGTGCAAAAAAGAGTGGGCCGTGAAAGAATGAAGTTTCGCAGTCTTGTAAGAAGCGAAGGTGATGATGTGGCACGGCTTTGAGCGCATCAGCGTGGACGTTAAAAAGCCTGCGGGATGGATCTGCTTGGACACCATAAGAGGCGAGCGTTGTTGTGCCACCTAGGCGTTCGTGCAGCCAGTGGTAGCCAACGAGTAGGTAAGGGTCATGGCGCGGAACAGGTTCCATGAACCACTCGAACATGCGGTCGTGATTGCCTTTTAGGAAGCGCCAAGGTTTGCCGGCGGCTTTGTTTTGAGAAAGGCGTTCGATCACGTCTTTGGAGTGTGTGCCACGATCAACATAGTCGCCCAAGAAGACGATCTGCGCGTCTTTGCCACCATCTGCTTCAATCAGCGCAAGCGCATTTTCGAGCATTTCGATTTGGCCGTGTATGTCGCCAATGGCGTAGATGGGTTGGGTCATAGGCCAAGGCGTAAAGCAGAAAGGCCGCCCTGAGAAGAGCGGCCTTGGAATTCGTTATACAACGTCGAACTCAAGCGGCTTGACTTGTTGGAACATGCCTGTGCCATCGAGCGTTTTCAGGACGTCCGCTGGGATAGGATTGTCGACATAAAGCAGCGCAATCGCTTCGCCACCCACATCTGAACGTCCAAGCGTAAAGTTGGCGATGTTCACGCCGTTCTTGCCCATCGTGTTGCCGAGCAGGCCGATGATACCGGGCACATCTTCGTTCGTCGTGTAGAGCATGTGCGCGCCGATTTCAGCATCGATATTGATGCCCTTAATCTGGATGAAACGCGGTTTGCCGTCGCTGAAGACAGTGCCTGCAACGGAACGCTCGCGCTTTTCCGTGACGACAGTGACCTTAACATAGCCATCAAACGTGCCGGATTTTTCCTGATTGGTCGTGCTGATCTTGATACCGCGTTCTGCCGCGATCACAGGCGCAGACACCATGTTCACATCAGGATTTACGCGCTTCATGATACCCGCGATGGAGGCGCAGTTCAGCGCATCTAGGTTCATTTGTGCGACATTGCCATCGTAAAGGATGTTGATCGCCTTGATCGGTTCATCCGTCATTTGGCCAATGAACGCACCAAGGTGACCCGCGAGCGAGACCCATGGGCCCATGATCTTCGCTTCCTCAGCAGTCACTGACGGCATGTTGAGAGCATTTTCAACCGCACCTGTGTTGAGATAGTTCGACATTTGCTGCGCCACTTGCAGAGCGACGTTCTCTTGCGCTTCGCTGGTTGCAGCGCCAAGGTGCGGGGTGCAGACCACGTTTGGCAGGTTGAAGAGCGGGTTTTCCGTCGCGGGTTCTTGTGCGAACACATCGAATGCAGCGCCAGCAACATGACCGGATTTGAGCATGTCTGCGAGGGCTTCCTCATCGACCAGACCGCCACGGGCGCAGTTGATGATACGTACACCTTTTTTGGTTTTTGCGAGGTTCTCACGACTTAGAATATTGGCTGTCGCATCAGTGAAAGGGACGTGCAAAGTGATGAAATCGGCGCGCTTTAGCAGCTCTTCGAGTTCGACCTTCTCAACGCCCATTTTTGCGGCTTTTTCTTCCCCCAGGAAGGGATCATAGGCCACGACTTTCATCTTCAGTCCGCGTGCGCGGTCGCACACGATCCCGCCGATGTTACCTGCGCCGATAACACCAAGAGTCTTGCCCGTGAGTTCGACGCCCATGAATTTAGACTTCTCCCATTTGCCAGCATGTGTGGAAGCGCTGGCCTCTGGGATTTGACGTGCAACTGCGAACATCATCGCAATAGCGTGTTCAGCGGTCGTGATCATGTTGCCGAAGGGCGTGTTCATAACGATCACACCCTTTTTAGAGGCAGCGACCTTGTCAATATTATCGGTGCCGATGCCTGCGCGTGCGATGACCTTGAGGTTGGTCGCGGCGTCAAGGATTTTTTCAGTCACTTTGGTGGCAGAGCGGATCGCGAGGCCATCGTATTGACCGATCACTTCGGCCAGCTTGGCTTTGTCTTTGCCGAGCTCTGGTTGGAAATCAACATCAATGCCCGCATCGCGGAAGATTTGAACTGCGGTTTCGCTGAGTTTGTCAGAAACGAGTACTTTGGGAGCCATGGTTTTGGTCCTTTCAAAATAGGGAGGTGTGGGAATTTTCTAGAAAATTCGGCCACGAAGAATTGCGCGTTAGGCTGCTGTGATTTCTTGCTCGAACGCATAGGCGAGCCATGGGAGCATCGCGTTGATGTCCGAGGTCTCGACCGTGCCGCCGCACCAGATGCGTAGACCCGAAGGTGCGTCGCGATAGCCACCAATGTCGAGGGCGACGTTCTCTGCTTCTAGCCATTTCGCGATGGCTTTGGCAAAGGCAGCACCGTCAGTGATGCGCGCATCTGTGAACTTGAGGCAGACAGAGGTATTAGAGCGCGTGGCTGGGTCAACCGCGAGGAAATCGATCCAATCGTTCGCCGCGACGAAACCTGTGATCGCCGCAGTATTTGCATCCGCACGTGCGATGAGACCTTCCAGACCACCGACGGAACGCGCCCATTTGAGCGCTTGCAGGTAATCCTCTACAGCCAACATCGAGGGGGTGTTAATCGTCGCACCAGAGAAGATGCCATCAATCAGCTTGCCACCTTTTGTGAGGCGGAAAATTTTCGGCAGAGGCCACGCAGGCGTGTAGCTCTCTAAGCGCGCAACCGCGCGGGGGCTGAGAATGATCATGCCATGCGCAGCTTCACCGCCGAGAACTTTCTGCCAAGAGAAAGTCGTCACATCGAGCTTGTCCCAGGGTAGATCCATCGCGAAAGCAGCAGAGGTTGCATCGCAAAGGGTCAAGCCAGCGCGATCGGCTGGGATCACGTCGCCGTTTGGCAAACGCACACCAGAGGTCGTGCCGTTCCACGTAAAGCAAACATCGCTGTTGAAATCGACGGTGCTGAAATCAACGATCTCGCCGTAATCAGCCGTCTTAACTGTCGCGTCGAGTTTGAGCTGTTTTACTGCATCAGTGACCCAGCCAGAGCCAAAGCTTTCCCATGCCAGCATCTCGACATGACGTTCCCCAAGCAGGTTCCACATGGCCATCTCGTAAGCGCCCGTGTCAGAGGCTGGCACGATGCCGATTTTATAGTCTGCTGGCACGCCCAATATCTCGCGCGTCTCTTCGATCGCGGCTTTGAGTTTGTCTTTGCCAACAGCAGCGCGGTGCGAACGGCCAAGGGCTGCGTCTGCGAGCGTGTCGAGTGTAAATGTGGGGGGTTTGGCACAGGGGCCAGAAGAAAAACGCGGGTTAGCCGGCCGCGTGGCCGGTGCTTGAATCGTCATAGCTGGTATCCTCACAGATATTTGCCCTTCGTTGGGGAAGGGTGTCCCACCGCCGGACATACGGAACCCCAGTAAAAACAGCAATAGGCAAAGGTGTTTGCTTCGTAGGTAAATGTAGCTGTTTGCAGAACGATGCAGGAACGCATGTTTCCTATTGGCACAAATCTGACACAAGGAAATCAGGTTTTGTTCCACAACACCGAGCCGCAGAATCAGGCGGCAGGCTTTATGCTATCTCCCCATTTCTGTCGGGTCAGGTGATGCCATGAGCGGCATGGCGCTAATCTGGGCCGCGAACGTTAAAGGCCTGAAGCCCGCTGCCAAAATCGTGCTGATCCAGCTGGCGGATTTCCACAACAAGGAGACTGGCCAGTGCAACCCGAGCGCTCAGCGGTTAGCGGACGAGTGCGAGATGGGCCGTGCAACGCTGTTTCGGCACATGACGACTTTGGAGGAGTGTGGGCTTGTCACGCGCCATGCTCGGGGGGACGGGGATGGAGGGCGCGGGTCCAATCAGTATGAATTGCATCTCGACATTACCCTTGGGCCAAGCGCACGTCCAAAGGGCGGGGGCAGCGGTGCAATTGGGGTTGCGTCTCAAAATGAGACGGGGGGAAACGTCTCAAAAAGACGGGGGAAAAGTCCCAGCGGTGAGACGGGGGTAGTCCCAAATCGGGACAGTAACCTTACCATTGAACCTAAGAAAGAACCTCCTTCGCGCAGGTGCGAGGCGGCGGCGGACGAAGATGCTGAGAAGATTTTGGCGGCCTATCCGCCCGACCGATTGCGAGGCAAAGCAGTCTGCCTTGCCCAGATCGAAGAGGCCATGAAGGAAGGGATCGCACCGGAGGATTTGCTGCAAGCCGTCAATGCCTACGCGACCGACAGCGCAGGTTTCACCCGTTCCAAGGTCTGCTTTTCCGACAACTGGTTTCAGTCGCGGCGCTGGCAGACCTATGTCGAGAAGCAGGCCGAAGATCGCGAAAAGACGGCAGCGTTACAGGCAAACCACCATGCGCGGCTGGCGTGCTGGATCAGTGATCGCAGCCCGATGTGCAAACACATCACGGGCACCCAAGTCACTGCTTTGCTGGCCTCGAAGCTGGTGACACAGGCACAAATCCAAGCCGCAGGCCTCAGATCATGACCGCAACCGATCCCACAGAAGAGCAAACAGCAAGGCGACCCATGTCATACGCTGGCGCTGCTGACACGGGACCTTGCGAGGGGCGGCAAGCCTCCCCTTCGAACCCCACCGGCGCGGGGAAAGCCCGCACCAAAGAGCCGCTGACCGAGACCTTCGTCTTCCGGTGCACAGCGGCAGAGAAGGCCCAGTTGCGCACCAAGGCCGAGGCTGCTGGCCTGCCTGCCGCGACCCTTCTTCGCGAGGCATTGGGCCTGACTGAGGCCCGTCGCCGCAAGCCCATCCCCCGCGTTGATCCGGCGCTGGTGCTGGCCGTCGGGCGCATCGGCGGCAACCTCAACCAGATCGCCCGCTGGCTGAACCGCGCGATGCTGGCGGGCCGCATTGACCTCGACGCGCTCACCGTTGCCCGTCGCCTGCTGACCATCGAACGCCAGCTTGCCCAGATCATCGAGGCGGCGCGCCGATGTTGATCAAGTTCTTCCGCAACGGCAAAGGCGCGGGCGCTGGTCCGGTCGGCTATCTCGTCGCGGACAAGGTGCTGGCCTATGACGACAACCGCGACCTGATCCGCGATGCCGACGGCCAGCCAATGACTGTCACGCGCGAGCCTTTGCCCGATGTCCTTCGCGGCAATCCCGACCGCACCGAAGCCCTGATCGACGCCAGCCGCCACCAGTGGACCTACCGCGCAGGCGTGATCAGCTTTGCCGCCACCGACGCCCCGACCGAGGAGCAGCAGGCCGAGGTCATGGACGGCTTCGAGCGGCTGGCCTTCGCGGGGCTGGACCCGACGCAATATGAGGTGCTCTGGGTCCGACATACCCACGAAGACCGCGTTGAGCTTCACTTCTGCACACCGCGCTTGGAGCTGACCTCGGGGCGCAGCCTGAACATCGCGCCGCCCGGCTATCAGAACGCGTTCGACAGCTTGCGCGACGTGATGAACCAGAGCCATGGCTGGGCCGATCCTATGGAGCTAGAGCGCACCCAAGAGGTCCGCGACACCATCGAGACCCCAACCCGCGCCCAAGGGCGCGAAGAACTGCACGCGTGGGTTCTGGATCAAGTCAGCGTTGGCCTAATCACTGACCGTTGCAGCATGCTCGACGCCCTTACCGATGCTGGCTTCGACATACCGCGCGCGGGCAAAGCCTACCTAACCGCCAAAGACCCCGAAACTGGCGAGCGCTGGCGTTTGAAAGGAGAGATTTTCCATGAAGACTGGCAAGCCGACTCGGCTGAGCGAGAAACTGAACGCGGAACTGGACACGATCCGGCAGGACTACGCCGCCTCGATGGCATCCCAGCTGGAGAGCTTCAGGACCGATTTGAGCACCATTGCGACCATCGCGCATCGTACAATCGAGACCGATACCCGTACCTTTCTGCGACAGAACAAGAGCTGGCTGACGATCTCGCCTTGGCTGATCACGGGGACGTTCTTGGCGGGGATCGTCTTGATGATGGCTGCGAGCTTGCTTTGGACGCTGATGCTGGCCAGCTCAGAGATGACCGAACTGGGCCTGACGCGGATCGACAGGGAGGACGGGACCTGGCTGGTGCTGGACCCGACCAAGACGCGGCTGAGGACCTGCACGCTAGGCGGCAGATCAGTGACCTGCATCAAGATCGAGGAGAATTAGATGACAACACCCCTGACAGCCTTGGAACGCGACTTGCTCGCCTGCGTCGAGCGGTTGGTGACGGCCTGCGAGGTCTCAGCAAAGGAATTGAGCGGGTTAGAGGCGCGCTCGACGAGCAAGATGCAGAGCCAGCTGGATGGTATCGCACAATGCGTGACGCTGCTGGTGCGTTCGCAAGCCGTGTCACTGAAAGCATTGCGTGGATTGTTGAACGAGGAAGCGAGTTACGCGACGCTCGACAAGCAACTGAGCACGAGCTTGAGCTTAGCGAAGGACGCCGAAGAGAGGTTGAGACAGAGCTAGAGGCGCGGGAAGTCGAGCTGGACCGTGGGATGACGCACTAGGGCGAGACCCATGTTTGTTTCATTGTCATTGAAGCAAGAAATTTGTGTCAAAAGGACAGACAATGGCGGCTACTTACCCGTGTGATTCAAGAATGGCACTTTTGTCGACATACGAATCTCTGTATGTTGTAAAAAATGGATTTTTTAGACATACGATGATTGGTATGATTACATGACCGCCAAAACAACTACCATAACTAGAGAAGCCCTCGTTGAGCGATACCAAATACCTCCGCTGCCACCACATCCTGATCTGGAAACGCGGAAGGTTCTGAAGGCATTGACGATCGCTCACAAGAACCTTGCTGAGCTGAAAGGTCGCGCAGGTAGCATCCCTAACCAAGGCATACTCATTGACACCTTGATGCTTCAAGAGGCTGCTGCGAGTTCGGAGATTGAAAACATCGTCACAACTCAAGATGAGTTGTTTCAAATCGATAGCCGAAAGGGAATTTATCCATCTCCTGAAGCCAAAGAAGTAGGCATGTACGGCGAGGCATTGAGGCTGGGATATTCCCAGTTGGTTGAGAAAGATGGCATGATAAGCAGCAACCAAATCATTGCCCTCTTTCAAACTCTAAAGGGCAGCACGGATGAATTTCGAAAGATGCCTGGGACTGCTCTTAAGAACGAAAGTTCAGGCGAAATAGTATATGTGCCGCCACAATCTCACAGTGATATATTGGATCAGATGCGAGCGCTTGAGCACTTCATCAACACAACAGAAGAAACGGACCTAGATCCACTCGTTTCAATGGCTCTTATTCATCATCAATTTGAAAGCATTCATCCGTTTTCTGATGGGAATGGACGCATTGGGCGCATTCTGAACGTGCTCTACTTGTGCAGGGTCGAACTCCTCGAGATTCCAATACTGTATATCAGTCGCTATATCACTCGAAACAAAGGCGAATACTACAGATTGCTTCAGAACACCTGCGACACGTTGGAGTGGGAGCCATGGTTACTTTATATGATTAACGCAGTCTCAGAGACGGCCAAAGAGACCACCCAGCTTGTTTTTGGAATCAAGCAGTTAATGTCTGAGTACAAGAACCGAATAAAGCGTGATCATCCCAAGTTATACTCACATGAACTCGTCAATAACCTGTTTCGCCACCCATACACCCGCATTGAATATGTCATCGAAGAAGTAGGAGTTGGGCGACAAACTGCAGGCCGGTATCTCGACCAACTTACCCAGTCAGGTCTTCTAGAGAAGGTGAAAGTTGCCCAAAGCAACTATTATATAAATGCACCGCTTGTTCAGTTGCTTTCACAAAATGGTCCGGAGCCACGCTAGTCCCGCACCCAAATACAAACTTAGGGATCAATCTTGATTGCGGCGACCGGCCTTTGGGCGTCACACAAGCCACCATCCCATCAGACAGGCGCTACCAGCCACTCTGGCAATGGGGGCTGCCGTTCTCCAATACGCCGCCGTTCGCTGCGCTCTGCCTGAACTGACACAACGCGGGACGAAGCGGACTCTGATGAAGGTTTTTCGATGCGGGCCAGTGCGCGAGGTTTCGGCGAGGGACTGACTGTGGCCCGCGTTGACAAACCTCTCAAGGAGGAAGCCGTGGGATGCTGGGTTGTGACCTATGG
>Ga0206127_1000950_pt1 | contig 33139 bp, 23 predicted proteins | sample Helgoland_Spring_6_FD_148646 | JGI IMG/M metagenome (GOLD analysis project Ga0206127, IMG submission 148646) | Pelagic subsurface seawater microbial communities from Kabeltonne, Helgoland, North Sea - Helgoland_Spring_Bloom_20160419_1 | ecosystem: Environmental > Aquatic > Marine > Epipelagic ...
CCTGCGGCTGTGTAGGAGCAGTTTATGTACCACTGAATTTTCGTCTTACCGGACCCGAGGTACGTTTTATTGCCAATGATTCAGACATCAAATTGATGTTTGCTGATGATATGTTGCGGCCACTGATTGATTCAGAGAGAGACAATCTAAACTGCTCGGCTTACCTTACCATAGAATCTGAGACCGATGGATGGACTCCCCTTGGACCGTTAATGGAGACGGCGGAGTTGTTAACCCAGACTGTGGGTGTGGACACAGACGACGTCGCCTTTATTATGTACACCTCTGGCACCACTGGGCTACCCAAAGGCGCCATGCTGACCCATGGCAATATTTTTTGGAATAGCATCAACGTCTGTTTTGGTGAAGATACCATGACAGGAACAACATTGACCTGTGCGCCCCTGTTTCATATTGGTGGTCTAAACGTCACTACGCTTCTGTCTTTGGCTAAGGGTATTGAGGTGGTGTTGTTGCGCAGCTTTGAGCCAGGACTGGTTTTGGAGCTACTGGAGAAACACAGTGTCACCAGCATGTTTGGCGCGCCCACAATGTTTTTGATGATGGCTCAACACGAGAATTTTGAAACTACAGACCTCTCCAGTATCAATGCCCTGATTTGTGGTGGTGCTCCTGTGCCTGTGCCACTGATAAAAACCTATGGTGAACGCGGTGTCAGTTTCTGTCAGGGTTATGGTCTTACCGAGACAGCGCCTTTTGCCAGTTTGTTGAGCAGTGATTTAGCCATGGAAAAGGTGGGGTCTGCGGGTAAAGCGCCCATGTATACGGAGGTGCGTATTGTTGATGAAGACAACAACCCTGTATCTGCGGGCGTGCACGGTGAGGTTTGTATTAAAGGGCCCAACGTGATGAAAGGTTACTGGAATCGTCCAGAGGCTACCGCTGAGGCGATTGATGAACAGGGTTGGTTTCACAGTGGCGATGTGGGCTACTTGGATGACCAAGACTTTTTGTTTTTGTGTGATCGTGTCAAAGACATGGTCATTACCGGTGGAGAGAATGTCTACCCAGCAGAGGTGGAGAGTATCCTCTACGGCCACCCCTCAATCGTAGAGGTTGCTGTTATTGGTTTGCCGGATGACAAATGGGGCGAGGCAGTGACCGCCATTGCTGTTCTAGAAGAGGGTGCCGAACTGGACCTTGAGGGCTTGCGAGCGTTTGCAGGAGAATCCTTAGCGCGCTACAAACTGCCCAGCGAATTGCGGATTATTGACGTTCTTCCACGAAATCCCGCTGGAAAGGTACAGAAGTTCAAATTAAAAGAACAGTTTGCTGCATAGCGGTTTTAACCAAAAAAGACCGCAAAGATAGTTTTCTTTGCGGTCTTTTTTTGATCTTAAGTTAGGCTTCTTCTTCCAGTTTTATAAAGTAACCATCGAACCTAGTCATAGGATTACAGGTGGCAACTTGATCAAACTTTTCCTGAATAGCTGCGCCAGTGGCTTGGAAATCTGCATTGCCGGAATCTGCTAGAGCTGCGCTGGGGTGCAGGTTTTTCCAAAGATAATCAAAGTCAGCATCTTGATTTTCAGGTACCTCTATGCTGAAAGTGTAGCCTGGATATTCTTCAACACCAGTGTCAAGCCAAGGGTAAAAATCATTAGTTAATACGTCTCTCAACTGATCAAATCCCTGTCCATCTTTGAAGCTGCAAAGAGAGGCATCTATGTTGTATGGCTTTTCACTTGTGCCAACATCTGCCCATGGCTCTGTGCTAGCAGGCTCTCTCGATCGGAATGAATAGAAACTGTAGACGTCTTCATAGTTGTCACCGCCAACTACAAGAGTATCGGGGTGAGCTGCATCCAGCTTTGCTCGAGATCCATTGGCTGTCCATTTTTCCCATGCGCTATCGCGCAGTGCTTTGCTTTTCCACGCAACCACCCAGATCCCATCATAATTATCAGTAGTTTCTACTGGCACATAGCCGTAACTACTGTAAGGAACCCCAGTTGCATCAGCTTCTTTTACCCAGTCGGTAACATAGGCCGCGAACGTCTCTTCAGACATAGCTTCACCGTCTTTTACCCAAACATAGTCAATATAGCCCCAGTAATCTGGGTTGCTCTCAGCCATTTCAGTGAGTGTTTTGGTGGAAACTATTTCTGCTGTTTTTGTTTCAGTTTGCTCTTGAGCGCAAGCAAAGAGCAGTAATAATATTGGAATTAGAACAATGTACTTTTTCATTTTAAATCTCCATTAATGTTGTAGATAAAATTAATAAGTGTTTATTCAGTATCACATAAGCTAAATTAATTAATGCGACAGTTTTGGCATTTGGCGATGTTTTTTAAACGACGTTAATGTTTGTTCAGGCAAAAACCCCGTGTAAAAACCATGTATTATCAGTTGATTCTCTGTAGATCCAATAGTGTGCACCCAGATGATCACTGGCAAGATAGTAGTCTCGCTGCTGTTCAGATTGCCACCAGTTAGCGCATATCCTCTCGGGACCCCGGACAATGGTGAGTGGTTTTTTCCAATATAATTGTCGTCTGTACATTCTAATTGGCGCTGGGACAGGCAGTAACCAAATGGGTTGTTGAGTTTCTTTTAATTTATGCTGGGATTGAGTAGAGGGCTGACTTCCTATATGAGTTATTTTACTGGCTAACTCGGGTAGGTGTTCAGCATCTTTGGTGATTTGAGAAATTGCATTTTTACCCAGACGCGCATGTAAGCAATCAATTAGCTTGGATGAAGGGCAATTTTCTGCCTTTAGATTATCAAATAAATCGAAGACTGGATTTGATGACGTGGTGAATTGATTACAAAACAGTGATATTCGTTCAATACTCAGTGGAAGATTTAATCGCTCTAAATGCAGACGACTCAAGTCGAGTAAATTTCCGCAATCTTGGCTGCTATCGGATAAATTAACGGTCATTGATTGAGATGCACCCAGTAGGGGTTCAAATTGCCAGATTATTTCTGCACATTGACACTGCCGGGCAATCAAATAGTGGTGGAAGCGTCGAAGTAGCGTTTCCATGGGGAAGGCTAAACCCTCTTTGTTATAGATCCCTTGAGGGTTTTGCATATCATCATAAAATTCAGTGGCAGGCTGAAATCGCGGAGCAGAGTAGGGCTTTTCACCCAAGAGGAGCTCTAAAGTTTCCAGTAAATCAGGTGAAAAGCGCTGACTTAGAGCACTGCGAGGAAGTTTAATCAGTTCGCCGATGGTGATTAAACCCAACTGTTTGAAGGTTTGTTGTTGTCTTTTATTGCTGGGTAGTACTTCCAGACTAGTTGCCTCTAAAGCATCCATTATCTGCAAATTGTTTGGTAAGTGTGTATGAAAATGCTCTGTGCACAGTACTTTCGCCGCCAACGGACTTTTTCCGATGCCGTTGGTAGCGGTAATCGAAAGTGAAGAAATCTGTCTATGGAGTCGCTTTAATAATGGTGTATAACCATTAAATAGTAGCTCAGAGGTTGATAGTTCTAGCCATAAACCCTCTGTATCAATAATAACGTCAGAGCTAAAACTATAGGCTATTACTGCCAATTGCTTTAACAGCTGCTGTTCTTGTCGGGGATTTTTTGCCAATACCACTAATTCAGGACAAATGGCCAGAGCGGTTGATAGTGATAGTGCTTTTTCAATACCCCACTGCTTGGCCGGTTCATTGTAGCAAGCAACACGCTGAGCGTTGTTTTGGCGATTGACGACGACAACGGGTTTATCCACGGACGCATTGTTCATTACAGACAGCACTGCCTCACTGGCGAGTTTGGGGAAATGCACGTACAACCAAAGAGGTTCTGTTAGATAAGACTGGGTTCTATTTTTCATAATACAATTATTCAGTCTAGGTATTGAGTCGTTTTAGCGTATCTTTTTTTGGTATCTGGTAATCTGGTTGTGGTATTTCTGGATAATGAATGTTGACCGGTAACTTATTCAGTGGGGTGCGTTCTGTTTGGTGGTTGGAGAACACTATCTGTGTTTTGGCTCCAGGCATTTTGCCTTTAAGTTTATGTAAAGTGACATTCAAAATATTGGCTTTTTCACTGTTGAGACCCATACGCAAGCGTGCTGGAGAAGGTGAGTTAAGTGCTTTTATGGGGCTAAATAAAAAAGCCGGTGTCAGACTTTCAGAGGAGGCCAATTGCAATTTGCGCAGGGCCGCGTAATTGGGCTCTATGCCCGTGGTCCATGCCGATAGCAGTGCATTATTGCGAATAATTTGCTCCGCTGCCCACAACCATTCCCTGCTGTTTTGAGTATGCACCAACAATAACTGATCCAGTGAAATGTCGGCTTCAAGTAGCGCTTGAGCATTGGGTTGGTAGGGTGGATTTAGCCAGACACAGAGAGTATTTTGTTTAACATAGTGTTTAATGGTCGGTAATAGTAGGCTCACTTCACCTATACCGTCTTGTGGGCTGATTAATTCAGTGAGACCAGACAGTGGCCAGCCACCAAGTAGTAGCTGGTTGAGATCTTTGAAACCTGTGGTTACTACCCTATTGCGTAGCGATCGATTTCTACCCCGCCAAGTATCCTGTCGGTGGAATAAATTATGCAGTATTTCTTTATTAGGCATTTTGTTGTCAAAGAATCCGAAATATACTGTTTATTTATACAGTATATTGATGTTTTTTGGATGCCAAGTCAATATAAATGAGTACAGTAAAAATGAATTTTTTCTGTCATTTTTTTATCATAAGGAAGTCATATTAGAGTCGTAGAGTAAGCGCTCAATTTATCTTCTTGGATACTAATATGAAATCATCACGACTATCAAAATCAATCGTTTCAATCCTGACTTTAACTGTTTTAGAGACCTCAGTTGCTCAGAAAGGCGAAGATATTGATGAGATTGTAGTTATAGGTTCAAAAGCGACTCTTATTTCGGCTGTTGAAAAACAGAGAGAAGCTGACAGTATTATTTCTGTGGTTGATTCAGATGCTTTGGGTGGGTTTGCCGATACGACTGCCGCTGAAGCTGTACGTCGGCTATCTGGCATCTCAGTAGAAAATGATCAAGGTGAGGGCCGCTATGTCACCATTCGAGGGCTATCATCAGATCTTAATAGTATTGCTGTAAATGGTGCATCAATCGTTGCGCCAGAAAATGGCCGCAGTGTTATGTTAGATGGGCTGCCCACGGAGCTATTGGATTCAATTACAGTTGCTAAATCACTTACGCCAGAAATGGATGCTGATTCAATCGGAGGCCGTATCGACTTTAAGACTAAGAAACCTTCGAGTCTTGATAGGCCAATGTTAAAACTGAAAATACAGAACAAATTTAGTCAATACGCTGATGAATCTTTAAACCCAAAAGTGGCGCTAACTTATGGAGATAAAGTAAATGATACTTTCGCTCATATTATTGGCGTAACCTATTCTAGTAAAGATGTCATAGCCTATAACAACGAGACTGGATTTGGCTGGGAAGATGGTTATATGAATGACGATTATGAAATGCGTTATTACGATCTTACCCGTGAGCGTTATGGTCTCAGTTACGATGCGGATTTTGTGCTTGAAGGTGGCAGGCTATTTATCAGTGCATTTTGGAATCAATATGATGATTCTGAGTTGCGATGGAAAGATGAATACGGAAAATTAAGTTTGATTGATGGATCTGTGACCGCTACTGGAATGAGTACTGATCGTATTCGTCATGATGCAGAGACGCGTGTAAGGGAAGAGACCAGAACATTATCAGCCTATAGTGTAGGCTTTGAAACAAACTTAAGTGGTTGGTCAATTAATCCAACATTTAGCTACTCCTTTGCTGAAGAGGATGATAGTGATAATGCTGATGTTACGTTTCGCAACGACATGAAAAACACCTTCGGAACTATTGACTGGACTAATCCTAAGCTTCCTGTTGTAACGCCTTCCGATTTAAGCCTATATGACCCTGCTGAGATGGCATTTAAAGAACTGGAAATTACCGAAAATGTGTCTCAGGACTCTGAAACAGCATTCTCTATTAATGCAGAAAAGGAATTTAGTTTTGGTACTGTAAAGATGGGTGTCAAGAGTAAGACGCGCGAAAAAGATGTAGATGATTATATTATTGTTTACGAAGCTGATTTGACGATGGCTGATTTCGACCCTCAAACCTTGGACTGGAAATTTGCAGATCAGGTGTTTTCGCAACAGGGAAATCCAGATCTTATTTATGGTCTCCGCCAGCGTCTTGATGAGCTAGATATTGATTTTAGCGACAGCTTGTCTCGCGACTTTGTTACTGAAGAGGATGTCAATGCAGCCTATATTCAAAATACGATTACTTGGGACAAAGGCGTTGCTGTCGTCGGTGTTAGATATGAAGATACTAAAGTAACCTCTAAGGGTTTTGATCAAGATGGTAACCAGGTGTTAGCCAATAGCGATCATTCTTTCTTTGCACCTAGTGTCAATGTTAAGTATTTTATTAATGATCAATGGCAATTGCGTGGAGCCATTTGGAAAGGTTTATCACGCCCTGGATTCGAAAAAACAGCCCCGAAGCTTGACTACGATAATGACGGTGGAGATGTCAGTGGATCTGCCGGCAATCCAGCACTCCAGCCTTATGAAGCGGTAAATTACGATTTGTCACTAGAATTTTACGGTGATGATATGACGTTTGTCAGTCTGGGATTGTTCAGAAAAGACATTAAAAATGCTATCTATCCAAAGATTTATCAGACTGCAACTCTATTGGGCGTTACCTTCAATGACGGAGTGGAGACTTGGGAGAATGCTCAGGATTCCACCATCGATGGAATTGAAGCTAATGTGCAGTATGGTTGGGACAATGGGTTTTATTTTGCCGGCAACATGACATGGACAGATGGGGAGAGTACCTTTGAGCCGGAGAATAATGTTTTTTATACCACACCTTTTAGAAAGCTTGCTGATGAGGCAGCTAACGTAAGCTTGGGTTATGATCAAGGACCTTGGGACATTCGTTTGGCAGCCAATTATCGAAGCGATTACCTCGACGCTTTGGCTGATGGCGATGAAGATATCGGTGAAGTATCAGAGACAAACTCTCGCTTTGTAGATGATTATTTGCAAATTGATTTAACCGTTAAGCATAAAGTTAACAGTCAGTTAGAAGTTAAGTTTGAGGCTATTAATCTAGCAAATCGTGAAGAATACTATTACTGGGGATTTGAGGATCAGTTGTCGCAATACGATTTGTTCGGCAGAAATTACTCCCTTGGTATGACCTACAACTTTTAGCATTTCCTTTGAGCGATTTCACGGCGCTCTCTTTTCTCCCGCCGAGGGTGGTTCTGGATAGAACGCCCTCGGCCGGAGTTTTTTTAGTAACTCGTACAAAAACATCATAGGAAAACAACCATGAAAACTTTACTCGATAATGTTGCGGTTGCATCTCAAGCAGACGATACAATTATCGTCAGATTTTTTAACTCGATTCGCATCTGTGCGATCGCTGTTTTCACCAGTATTTTAGTAGGATGTTCGCAGTATGCAGAGGTCACTGCTGTGTATGAGACTGCGCAGGTAAAAACGATGGACGACGCGGCTGACGACCCTGCGGTATGGGTTAATACTGCTGACCCTTCGCGATCTTTGATTTTTGGTACAGATAAAAAAGATGGTGTCTATGTTTACACGTTAAAAGCCAAGAAAATTGGTTTTACACAGTTGGGTAACATTAACAATATAGACGTACGTACTATTGCTGACAAGGCCTATATAGTTGCTTCTAACAGAACCAATCAAACGGTTGATTTGTGGGTTATTGACTCAGCTGATTTGAACGGAGGTGCGCGAGCTGAAATGTTTAGTTTGTCAAGCAAGCCAACCTTTAGTATTCAGTCAGCAATTAATATTTATGGTGCCTGCGCGGGTCTAGATCCTGAATTTGGGTTGATTGCGTTTATTACCGAAGATGAGGGACCAAATGTAGAAGTATGGCGATACAATAATGAGCGGCTAGACTTACTCACGACCTTTAACAATGGGGGTGAATCAGAGGGCTGTGTCTTCGATGACGAAAACCGCGTATTGTTTATCTCTGAGGAGGAGACAAACGGAGTTCTTAAAGCCTATCAAGTAGATGGACGTATGGATTTTAGCGGGTTTACAGCAGTGGACTCAAGAGAGGGCTACATCGCCGGTGATCCAGAGGGGGTAGGTATCTATAAAACCACCGCAACCTCAGGTTATGTCGTACTCTCATCCCAAGGTGACTCAACGTTCAATATATATGATCGCTTGGCTCCACACCGTTACCGTGGCAGTTTTGTTATTGCGGCCGGCACAGCCGCAGATGGCAAGCCGATTGATGGTGTGAGCACTACTGATGGAATTGAGGTGATCAACTTACCATTGAATGAAGATTTTCCAGAAGGCTTGCTGATAGTTCAGGATGATATAGATTCCATAGATTCGCAGTCTGGATTAAAGCGCCAAAATTTCAAGTTGGTTTCATTTGCTGAGATTCTTAAGGCATTGGATCTTTAGAATTGTGAGCCATAAGACAGTCGTTTAGTAAAAGAGTTATCGATGAATTAATTCGTCGGTAGCTCTGTTGCGACTTGAGAGCGAAAAGTTGCCCGTCAACACGATTGAACAAGCCCACGAGTTGTACACGTTTTTAGCCCAGTGGTACACTCATGGCGCATAGTCAAAGTGGATGTAAACAATACAGATGGCGGGTAATCAGACGGTAAATTTAAGCTTAAATCCCACATGGTCCGTGTTGGCGCCGCCTTTAATCTCTATACTTCAGACCGCTGAGCAGTTGGGCGCTAATCAACAGCATTTACTCAAGCAGGTTAATATCCAGCAGCAGGATCTCAGTATTCCTGATCGACGATTTCCGGTAAGCGCCTACTATCAACTGTACCAAAACGCCGCTGACATGTTGGAAAATCCGGATTTGGCGCTGGCGGTTGGTCGAATTAGTTTCCTCAAAGGTCTCAATTTGCAGCTGTATATGGCCACCGTTTGCAGTACCTTTAGAGATTATCTCAATTTGATGCCCAGTATGCTGAAGTTACGTGGTGATATAGGCGAGGTAAAGGCCTACCGACATGGCGAACTTGTTGAATTGCGATGGCAGCCTCTGCTGGCGGAAACAGGTCAGTTTCGGTTTCTATCAGATGAAATACTGTCTACGTCGGTGCGTATTATTAACTCCTTATGCGTGATGCCTATCGGAGTAGAAAAAGCCACATTTAGTTATAAAAAACCACATAATATCAATCAATTAGAGCTGATTTTTGGAAAAAATCTACTTTTTGACCAAGATCACAGTAGCCTCTTTTTTCATCGCAGTTGTCTTGATTTACCCATGCTCGAACAGGATTACACTGGCGGTCCGGATTTAAACAATCCGTTTAAGGACTTCTTTGAAGATGATGATCCCGCAGATCAACTGTTGTACACATTAAAGCAGTCAATTGTGCAATATTTGCCCGAGGGAGAGGTCACTATCGACAAATTGGCGAGCAAGTTGAACGTTTCCCGCCGGACACTTCAACGGCGTTTATCTGAGCGTGACACCAACTTTTTACATGTTCTACAAGAGGTTCGATCGAAAATAGCCCTGCGCTACTTATCGGATGATCGTCTGGGTATAACAGAGATCGCTTTTTTGCTGGGTTATGCTGATCAGGGTTCCTTCTCCAGTGCGTTTAAAAGCTGGCATGGCCTGTCACCGAGAGATTATCGACGCAAATAGCTTTGCTGATGGCGTTGTTTCCCCAATAGTTGGCGTTAATTCTCTTGCTTGGGTTGTTCCTCATCCCTACTATTTGCAATAGTTGTACAGTTGTTTTTCAGAGAGATGTGTTTGGTTCTAACATCCAATAAAGGTGGGTAATCATGTCATTAGATTTCGATAGCGCGAGACTACATAATCCAAATTTGACAGAAGAGCATCAGCAGTGGCGAGATCAGCTGAGGCGCTTTCTTGATCGTGAAGTGGTTCCCTTTGCCGAGGACTGGGATGAGGAGGGATGGATTCCTGATGATTTATGGCCAAAAGCCGCTGAGGTTGGCATCTTGGGTTTGGGGTACCCTGAGAAGTTTGGCGGTGTTTCTGCGGGAATCGATCTGTGGCATCAGATGATCCTCAATGAAGAAATGGCCAGAGTGGCCGTGGGTGGTATCAGTGCCACGCTGATGGTGCATGGAATTGGCTTGCCGCCAGTGATAAATTTTGCTCGCCCCGAGATCGCAGATGAAGTGGCACCAGCTGTTTTGGCTGGCAACAAAAGAATCTCCTTGGCGATCACCGAACCTGGCGGTGGTTCAGATGTAGCGCAATTAAAAACCACGGCGCGACGGGAGGGGGATTACTACGTAGTCAATGGTTCAAAAACCTATATTACTGGTGGCATGAACGCGGACTGGTTTACCACCGCGGTGCGTACCGGCGGGGGCGGGGCTTCCGGTGTCTCTACACTGCTTATTCCCGCCCAAGCCGAAGGGGTATCACGCACGGCCTTGGACAAAAAACAGGGTTGGTGGTGCTCTGATACCGCAACTATCTATTTTGATAATGTAAGGGTTCCAGTAGACCACCTAATTGGTCAAGAAAATCGTGGATTCAGCGTTATCATGAACAACTTTAATTCAGAGCGTCTGGCTATGTCAGCGGCCATGGAGGCCTATTCTCGTGTCTGTCTTGAGGACGCTGTGGCCTGGGCGCGTGAGCGACAGACTTTCGGTCAGCGGCTGGCTGATCATCAGGTGATACGACATAAAATTGCCGACATGAAAATGCGCATTAATGCAACCCAGTCCTACCTTTACACAGTGACTAACGATGTTTTGGCCGGCCGTGAAAATGCCGGTGATATTGCGCTGTTGAAAGTTCAATGTAGTCAGACAATGGAATACTGTGCTCGCGAGGCCATGCAGATCCTCGGCGGTATTGGCTACATGAGAGGCAGTCGGGTGGAGCGAATCTATCGCGAGGTAAGGGTTAATGCTATCGGTGGTGGGTCTGAGGAAATCATGCGTGATCTGGCAGCCAGACAATATGGTGTCTAAGCTGATCGTTTTGTTGTTGTGTCATTTCATTAATGAACCGCTAAGACGGCAGAGATTTACAACGAAAAAGCCCCTGCATCAGGGTGCAGAGGCTTTTTTGGGCTTACACATTGTAAACTGAATTACTAAGCTAAAATTGGACCCAGTTTCATGGCAATTCCCATATCGCCCTGTATTTTAAGTTTGCCGGTCATGAACGCGGCTGTTCCGTCGAGTTTGCCGTCTGCCATGTCCATAAAATTCTCTAAACTTATGACCATGGTGCATTGAGCATCAGCATCGTCATTGTTAACGACATTGGGTGTTTGAGTTGCATCTAGAAACAATATGCCATCGTCGCCAAAATCAAATTTCAAAGTTGCACCTAAACCGCAGTCTTCCCCTATTTTTTCTTTCATACCTGTTGTTACAGCATCTAGAGTCATGGTAAAAATCCTCGTTGGTGGGTTATGTCACACGCTATGTTATTTTATTGGTTGTGGGAGACACTCTAAAAAGCTGAGAACAGAAAATCAAGCTTTATGGCCTCCTAACGTTTTTGCAGCGACTATCGGGAAGCACATCTCCAAGTTTGGCACGAGCGCCATGGAAGCTGGCATCCCTAACCAAGACTTGAGCGATTATTGAGCCTAACCTAGGTTAGAGACATCCATCGAAACCATTTGTGTGGTGCAAGTATGCTACCAAAGAACCCAACTATCGCCGTTCGTGCAGGAGAAGAATTAGATCTGACAATTTTGGATTCTGTTCTGAAACAGATAGTCCCCAATCTGGTTGGCTATCCTGTGGTCACTCAATTCCCGTCGGGCGCGTCCAATTTAACTTATCTTATTTGTTACTCAAACCGAGAGCTTGTGCTGAGAAGGCCGCCGTTAGGGCTCAAAGCCGCAGGCGCCCACTCAATGGCCAGAGAATATCAAGTCATCAGCGCATTGAAAGACGTTTATCCCACTGTACCAGAAGCGATTTTTTACACTGATGATGAGACCTTTCTCGGCTCGGAATTTTATTTAATGGAGAAAGTGGAAGGCGTGTTGGTCGCTGACCGTTTTCCAGTAAATTGGAATTTTAAGGCGGCTGACTACCAACAATTTTGTCAGGTGGTTTTTGATAAATTAATAGAATTACATCAGGTGAATGTTTCTGCTGCTGGATTGAGAGCATTTGGTCGCCCAAAAGGATATGCGGAGCGACAAATAGAGGGTTGGAATAGGCGATTTAATAATGCAGCCACACCCGATGGTCAGAGGTTTGAGGACGTTCAGGAATGGTTGCAAGCCAACCTGCCAGCAGAGGATGGATGCCAACCGTCGGCGGCACTGATTCATGGGGATTATCGGATCGACAATGTGATGTTGGACCCCATTGATCCGTTCTCTGTCGTTGCGGTTCTGGATTGGGAGATGGCTGCACTGGGTGACCCGTTGATGGATTTATCCAATGCACTGGCCTACTGGGTGCACGCCGATGATCCACCGGTGTTGCGAAGTATCCTCAAGCAACCATCCGACGTTCCCGGAATGATGCGCCGTGAAGAAATTATTGCCTATTATGGCGAAACAACCCAATATGACATGAGTCATTGGGGTTTTTATGAGGTCTATGGTTACTGGCGTTTGGTGGGCATAATGCAGCAGTTGTACTATCGCTATGTCAATAAGCACAGTCGTGATTCGCGCTTCGCCAACTATGCAGAGGCTATTAATAACTTGGGTGACCACTGCCAACAGCTTATTGCTAAGTCAACATTATAATAATTGATAGGATTAAAACGAGATCATGGATTCGATAAAGGTTACATCCAAGGCCAAGGCCATGCTGGCCTTCTTACTGCTGCTAAATATTTTAAATATGGTGGATCGAACGCTGATTACCAGTTTTGGCACCGCTATTATCGAAGATCTCAACTTGAGTGATTCACAATTTGGTTTGTTAACGGGGCCAATTTTTGTGTTTTTTTACTCAATAATGGGCCTTTTTATGGGCGCTTTGGCTGACCGTGTTCACCGCCCCCGGCTCATTGCCGCTGGTTTATTTCTCTGGAGTGCGCTCACGGCAGCGTCTGGGGTAGCGAAAAGCTTTGCGCAGATTGGTATAGCGCGACTCTTTGTCGGCGTTGGCGAATCGACAATGGCTCCGTCGGCCATTTCCATGATTGCTGATCTTTTCCCAAAAGCTCGACGCGGCAGCGCCACGGGTATCTACTATCTCGGTGTGCCTCTCGGTGCCGGTGGCAGCTTCATTGTCGCTGGAATTCTTGGTCCCATGATAGGTTGGCGTAATTGCTTCTTGTTGCTGGGCGGTATCGGTATCCTATTAGCAGTTGTGCTTTTGTTCGTTAGAGATCCACAGCGCGGTGCTATGGATGAGGCTGCTGTTATCTCTAAAGATGAGCAGGAAGTTACCTTGATTGGCGGCAATTGGCGCAATACGGTATCCGATGTTGTATCGGTTATAAAAGCGACGCCAGCGCTCGCTTGGACCATGATAGGTGCCGTGTTTTTACATATTCCGCTGGGTGCCGGTCAATTTGCGATTGTCTGGTTAGAGCGGGAGAGGGGCTTTGGTGTAGGAGAAATCAGTGCTACCTACGGTCTTATCTATATTATTTTTGGCACGGCAGGTACGCTTCTCGGCGGTATTTTAAGTGACTGGTATCAGACACGATTCAAAGGTGGTCGGGTTAGATTTCTGGCCATGCTAATGCTCGCCATGGTGCCTTTATTGGTGTCGTTTCGCTTTGTTTCACCCTCTTCAACATGGTTTTATATCGGTATGGCGGCAGGTATGTTTAGCGTGAGTTCCTTCTACGGGCCGGCCTTTTCCACCGTGCAAGATCTCACCCCAGCGCGTCTGCGCGGTGTCATGACGGGCCTGTTGCTGGTTGCTTGCAATTTATTGGGCTTGGGAATCGGTGCCATGATGACTGGCATACTGAGCGATGTTTTCTCGGCTTACCAGATTGCTGAGCCGCTCACTAAAGCGTTGCTCAGTGCCGATGTGCTCTCTTGGGGCGCTCCGGCGAGTTTTATCGCGGCGTCTGTTTATTTGGAGAGAAGCAGATTATCAGCCAATAGCTGACAACAATAATGATATTTGCTTGAGCAATCATAATTGCGCTTGGCATGGACGCGAATATTGCTGGCATAAAATCCAAAGAGCTGAGACTCCCAGTGAAGTACTATCTATGCTTCAGTTTCGAAAGGCGATGGATTACCGAGGGCTAGGTTGATGACAAACAAGACAATTCGCATAGGTGGTGCCAGCGGTTTTTGGGGAGACGCAGCTCGATCGACACCACAATTGCTGGATCAGGGCAATGTTGATGTTATCGTCTACGACTACTTGGCTGAGATAACCATGTCCATTATGGCCCGAGCGAGGGCTAAGAATCCTGATACTGGTTATGCCCTCGATTTCGTTAGTACAGTGCTCAAACCCAACCTCAAGCAAATCGCTCAGCAGGGCGTGAAGATTATTTCTAACGCTGGCGGTGTCAACCCGAAAGCCTGTGCCGAGGCAGTGAGGCATGTCATCAAAGAGCAGGGTTTAGATCTCAAAGTGGCCTGTGTTCTTGGCGATGACTTAATTGCGCAAAGAGAAGAAATCGCTCAACAAGGCCATCGGGAGATGTTTAGCGGTGAGCTCTTTCCAGCTGTGGAAAGAGTCGCGAGCATTAATGCCTATTTGGGAGCCTTTCCCGTTGCTAGGGCACTTGGCGAAGGCGCTGATATTGTTATTACAGGCCGCTGTGTGGACAGCGCGGTTACCTTGGGTGCCTGTATCGATGCCTTTGATTGGGATGCGGGCGATGCCGATGAGTTGGCAGGCGGATCCCTTGCTGGACATATTCTGGAATGTGGGCCTCAGGCCACCGGCGGTAACTTCACCGATTGGGCCCTAGTCAATGATATCCATAACATAGGTTACCCAATTGCCGAAATCAGCGCAGATGGCAGTTTTGTCTGTTCGAAAGCAAAAAATACGGGCGGCTTGGTCTCTGTGGGCACGGTGGCAGAGCAAATGTTGTATGAGATAGGTGATCCGCAAGCTTATCTACTGCCCGATGTGGTGTGCGATTTTTCTCAGGTCGAAATCAAGCAGATCACAGATAATCTTGTCAGGGTCACCGGTGCTAAAGGATTGCCTGCACCCAGCAGTTATAAAGTGTGTACTACCTATGCCGACCAATTTCGCGGTGGCACTAACATGACCTTTTACGGTGTCGATGCGGAGCAAAAGGCCCATAGGCTCGCCGAGGCTATTTTTAAGGCTTCGCGCATTACCTTGGCGCAATTTGGCTTGCCTGATTACACAGAAACCAGTGTCGAAATGATTGGTGCTGAGAGTCAGTTTGGCGAAGGGGCTTTTCTGAAAGACTGTCGAGAGTTGTCCATGAAAATTGCGGTTAAACACTCTGATGCAGCTGGTATAGGTATCTTACTCAAAGAATGTGTTGGTTTGGGTTTGGCCACGCCGCCTGGGTTGTCGGGCTTTGCTGGTGCCAGACCAAAACCCTCACCGGTGGTGAGACTCTATTCTTTCGAATTGCCGAAAACCGCGGTGACCATTTGTGTTGAGATTGACGGTCTATCCATAGATTGTTCACAGCCAGCGTTAGAGCCAGAGAGCGCCGTGTTTGATCGACAAGCGATTGTTCGACCGCCTAGCCCTATGCCGGTGGGTGATGCTAGCACTCAGGTGAGTTTGATTGATCTAGCTTTGGGTCGCAGCGGCGACAAAGGAGATAAGGCCAATATTGGTATCATCGCGCGAAAACCAGAGTATTTGCCTTACATCTATGCGGCATTGACGGAGCAGAAAGTTGCTGAGCTGTTTGCCCATTTTCTGCCCGAGGGGGCGGTTGAAAATAGTGGTCGCTTCGTAGAGCGGTATTTGCTGCCGGGTTCTCATTCAATTAATTTTCTTTTACATCAGGTGCTGGGCGGCGGTGGTATGGCCAGCCTTCGCAATGATCCTCAGGGTAAGGGTTTCGCACAATTGTTATTGACTGCGCCAATTTTAGTCCCCACTGCAATGGCGGTAGATATTGTTTCATCGCAGTCCACTACGTCAAACGGAGATAAGTAAATGGCAGTATTTGCCTCAAAAATAAATCCCAATTCAGACAGTTTTTTACGTAACCGACAAGATATGTTGGCGCTGGTGGAGCGGCTTACTGAGCTCAATGGTCGTGGGCGTATCGCATCAGAGAAGCGCAAACCGCGCTTTGATGCCAGAGGTCAGCTGACGCCGCGAGAGCGATTGGCAAGATTGCTAGATCCAGGAATGCCATTTCTTGAAGTGGGCAATTTGGCTGGCTATATGCTGGACAGTAAAAAAGAGGAGAAATCAATTCCCGGTTCCACAGTGATTGCAGGTATTGGTTTCATCTCTGGCGTGCGCTGCATGGTGGTTGTGGATGACAGTGGTATTAACGCTGGCGCATTAATGACCGGGGGAGGTTATCGCGTTCAACGATCAGAGGAAATTGCCTTAGAGCAGAAATTGCCCTTTGTTCATCTGGTTGAAAGCGCTGGTGGGGATCTACTTAACTACACAGTTGAGGGTTTCAGCCAAGGGGGAAAATTATTCGGTAATTTGGCCAAGCTGAGCAAAGAGGGTATTCCGGTTATTTCCATATTGCACGGCTCCTCCACGGCAGGTGGCGCCTATATGCCTGGTCTCAGTGATTATGTTATCGCCATTAAGGGTCGCGGCCGTGCGTTTTTAGCTGGACCACCGCTGCTAAAAGCGGCGACCGGCGAAATAGCTAGTGAAGAGGAGCTTGGTGGTGCCGAAATGCATGCCACCACTTCGGGTCTGGCTGAGTATTTAGCAGAGAATGACGGCCATGGAATTCAGATAACCCGTGAGGTGATTAGCCGACTGCAGTGGAACGATAACTGTCCATTGCCGGGCAAGCGCAGTTTTGCTGAGCCGATTTATGACCCGGATGAGCTTGCCGGCGTTATTCCGGTGGACTATCGCACGCCCTACGATATGCGAGAGCTAGTGGCGCGGGTGGTGGATGGCTCTGATTTTCTCGATTTTAAACCACGATTTGGTGTCTCCACCGTGTGTCTACAAGCGGAAATTTTTGGTCAGGCAGTGGGTATTGTTGGCAATAATGGCCCCATCGACCCTCAGGGGGCCAACAAGGCGACACAGTTCCTGCAACTACTGGATCAGGCGAATATCCCTGTGTTGTTTTTCCAGAATACCACCGGTTACATTGTAGGCACCAAATCGGAACAGGCGGGAATGATTAAACACGGATCTAAAATGATTCAGGCGGTACGAAATTTGGAGGTGCCGCGCATTACTGTTATGACTGGTGCCAGTTTCGGTGCCGGTAATTATGGCATGTGTGGGCGCGGCTATGATCCTGACTTTTTGTATACCTTCCCCAACGCAAAAATGGGGGTGATGGGCGGTGAGCAGGCGGCCAAAACCATGTCGATGGTAGCCCGTGGTAAGGCAGCCGCGGCCGGCGTTGAACCCGATGAAGAAATGCTGGGACAACAGGAAAAGATGCTTGCCCATGTGTTTGATTCTCAGTCCGATGCCTTTTATACATCGGGACATATGATGGATGACGGCATGATTGACCCAAGAAATCTACGCCCAACTTTGGGTATGTTGCTTGAAACCGTCCGCGAAGCACGATGTCGCGTAGTTCGGCCGAATAGTTTTGGTATTGCCCGTCTGTAACGTAGCGAAATGGTGGAGAGTCTCATGAGTCAACCAGAAAATACTAGATTGCCAGAAACCCAGACATTGCTGATACAGCGGCAGGGCTCAGTGTTACATGTTTGGTTTAACCGGCCTGAAGCAAAAAATGCACTCAGTGCAGAAATGACTGATGAGTTGGTTGCAGTACTCGACGCCATCGCGCCGGATCGCTCTATACGTACTCTGGTGCTCAGAGGTAGCGGTGGTGTGTTCTGTGCAGGTGGCGACATCAAAGGGTTTAAGTCTGGGATGCAGACGATTGACGCTGATGAGGTTGCCAAGGGTAATCGCGCCTTCGGCGATGTCATGATTAAACTCAATGAACAGCCGCAGGTGGTTATTGTGTTGGTTGAAGGTGCTGCCATAGGCGGTGGCCTGGGTCTCGCTTGTGTCGCTGATGTAACTCTGGTGACGGCGGATGCGAAATTTCGTCTCAGCGAGACCAGCTTGGGTATACCCCCCGCGCAAATAGCGCCTTTTGTCACTGAACGGGTGGGTTTAACCGAGGCGCGGCGTTTGATGCTCACCGGGGCTAGATTTAATGGCGAGGAAGCCGTCCGAATAGGTATAGCTCAGGGTGTGGCGGCCAATACTGAGGATCTTGATGTTCAGTGCCGTGCCATTCTCAAACAGATTAACGCCTGTGCCCCCGGTGCCAATGCGGTCACTAAAAGTATATTGTTTGAAACTCTGCGTCGTCCTCGGGCCGAGGCTTTGGATTTTGCTTCCCGTGGATTTGCTCAGTGTATGTTAAGTGAGGAGGGATTAGAGGGTGTTGCCGCCTTTGTCGAGAAGCGAAAAGCCTCGTGGAATAAAGATTAAATATTAAAATATTGTTATATAACAATAGATTAAGGATATTTATTAATGAATAAATTTAATAGTATATTAGTGGCCAATCGAGGCGAAATTGCCTGTAGAGTGATGCGTACAGCAAAACAGTTGGGGTACAGAACCATTGCTGTTTACTCCGATGCTGATGCCTCTGCACCCCATGTTCAATTGGCCGATGAATCGGTTCGCATTGGCGCAGGTCCTGTCACCGAATCTTATCTTGTGCCCGAAAAAATACTTGAGGCCGCCAGAGCTAGCGGCGCAGAAGCGATTCACCCAGGCTATGGCTTTTTAAGCGAAAACGCTGGTTTTGCCAACGCCGTTGAGAATTCAGGTCTGGTGTTTATTGGACCCTCCAGCGATGCAATTGAGATAATGGGCAATAAAGCTGAGTCGAAGAGACGCATGATAGCAGCTGGCGTGCCCTGTGTGCCGGGTTACGAGGGTGAAGATCAATCTGATACGACGCTTCTCAGTGAAGCACAGGAGATTGATTTGCCGTTGATGGTGAAGGCTGCCGCCGGCGGTGGGGGTCGCGGTATGCGCTTGGTGCATCAAAGAAAAGAGCTCGGCAACGCGATTAAACTAGCTCGCGCTGAGGCAGAGGGTGCCTTTGGTTCCGGTGAGTTGATTTTGGAAAAAGCCATTGTAAAACCACGTCACGTCGAGATTCAGGTATTTGCTGACAGTGACGGCAATACCATCCATCTCGGTGAGCGGGATTGTTCCGTACAGCGCCGCCATCAGAAAGTGGTGGAAGAGGCGCCCTGTCCGGTAATGACTGATGCACTGAGGGAAAAAATGGGCCAGTCAGCCATTGATGCGGCAAAAAGTGTCAATTATTGCGGTGCTGGCACAGTGGAATTCTTACTTGATGAGAGTGGCAGTTTCTATTTTTTAGAAATGAACACTAGGCTGCAAGTAGAACATCCGGTCACCGAATTGATCACTGGGCTGGATCTTGTTGCGCTACAAATTTCGGTAGCTCAGGGGGAGCCGCTTGGGCTATCTCAAGAGGATGTATCCCTGAGTGGTCATGCCATTGAGGTGAGATTGTATACCGAGGATCCCAGTAATGACTTCTTGCCTTCATCGGGTCCTGTGGATCTGTGGTCTCCGGCATCAGGTGACGGTGTACGCATTGACGATGGAATATGTACTGGACAGCAAATTTCTCCCTTCTATGACCCCATGGTGGCCAAAATTATAGGCTTCGGTGAGAGTCGCGAGGTGGCTCGTCTGCGCTTGATTAAGGCACTTCAGGACACTGTTTTGTTCGGCACGCCGAACAACAAAGAATTTTTAATCAAGTGCCTTGAAAAACTGCAATTTATTGACGGAGAGGCCACCACCGCCTTCATTCAGGAGGTTTTTTCTGAGGAGGAAATGGCGGTCACTGTACCCTCATTCACTGACAGTGCCGTCGCTGCCTGTATTGATCTGACTCTTGACTATCAGTTCGCTAAAAGGTCCAGTTTACTGGTCAGCGATACGCTCAGAAACTGGTCTAGTGCCAGTGCAATGGTGTCAAGAAAGCAGTATGAATTTGGTGATCGGAGCTATGATCTGGCGATCTCTCCAGTGAATAACAGTAAAAATATCTTTGTTGTCACTGATATTGCCACACAGGAGTCAACAGAAGTTCAGATTACCGACATGCGGCAGGACAGCGCATCCGTTAACGTCAATGGAGGTCAGTTAGTTGCTCGATTTATGTCGGTGGCCCCCGGGCAACTTCACTGCTCAATTGAGGGTTGCAGTGCAATGTTCAAAGATCGCATTATTTTGGACGGGGCGGTGGATGAGACTGCTGCAGGTGGACGCGTGGTAGCGCCTATGCACGGTTTGCTCCTTGAAGTAAGGGTTAATCAGGGCGACACAGTGGTCAAAGGTCAAACGCTAGCGGTTTTGGAGGCGATGAAAATGCATTATGAGATTCAAGCACCTATCGATGGCGTTGTAGATGCTGTCATAGTAAGCACTGGGCAACAGGTGGCGGCAGACGATTTGCTAATTGAAATTAATGAATCGGGGGACGCCTGAGCGCGTCGGGAGATATCGATGAGTATAAAACTTTGGCATTGCGCTGGTGCGAGGTCGGTACGACCTCTGTGGACTTTGGAAGAGATGGGGCTCAACTATGAATTGGAGGTAATGCAGTTCCCGCCACGATTCCTCCACGCTGGATACACCGACATTAATCCCATTGGCACGGTGCCATTTTTTAGCGATAGCACTGACAATTCAGATAATCCTGTGTACATGACCGAGTCGGCTGGCATTAGTCAGTATCTGGTTGATCGCCATGGCCCCACAGATCTTGCAGTTAAGGTGGGTGATCCGGACTATGGTGACTACTTGAATTGGTTGCATCGCAGTGATGCCACCCTGACATTTCCGCAGACCCTGGTGCTGAGATATACCATCTTGGAACCCGAAGAGCGGCGACTTCCCAGCGTCGCAGAGGATTACACTAAGTGGTTTTTATCGCGGTTGCGCTCAGTAGAACTGGCCTTGGCAGATCGTGAATTTATTACAGCTGGACGCTTTACCATCGCTGACATCGCTGTGGGTTACGCCTTACATCTTGCGGTGACCTTGGGCTTGCGAGACAATTTTAAACCCAATACCGATGCCTATTATCATCGTCTTGCGGCGCGTCCGGCATTTCAAAAAGCCACCGCGATGTGATTTACTGTACTTGCTGTGCTTATTGTTTAAAAAAATAATTAAATCAAAGGGTCACTTATGTCTGCGCATTCTGTTTACCCGCACCTTTTCTCACCCCTCGACTTGGGTTTTACCCAGATCAAGAACCGTGTACTGATGGGGTCAATGCACACTGGCTTAGAAGAGGCAGAGGATGGTTTCCCTCGTCTGGCTGCTTACTTTGCCGAGCGTGCTCACGGCGGCGTGGGCATGATTATCACTGGCGGTATTTCACCCAATGAGGAGGGTGGTTATGGTGCTAAATTGTCCACCCCTGAAGAGGCAGAGCAGCACAAGCTGATAACCTCTGCTGTTCACGATGTGGATCCACAGATTAAAATATGTATGCAAATCCTCCATGCTGGGCCTCTGGCGAGAGGCTCGACCTGTGTTGCTCCCTCGGCGGTGGCGTCAAGAATTTCTCGACAAATTCCCATGGAACTCGACCAGGCAGGCGTGGAAAAACAAATTAATGATCACGTGCAGTGTGCCAAAATGGCTCAATTAGCCGGTTATGATGGTGTGGAGATCATTGGTTCTGCAGGCTATTTGCTGAGTACATTTTTAGTGGAAAAAACCAATCAGCGCACCGATCAGTGGGGTGGCAGCTACGAAAACAGAATGCGTTTCCCTCTGGAAATTATGCGTCGTTGTCGCGCCGAAGTGGGCGAGAACTTTATTTTAATATTTCGTATCGCCGCCATGGATATGCTTCAGGGTGGTATGTCATGGCAAGAGGTGGTTCAGCTAGGCAAAGAAATGGAGAGGGCGGGCGCAACCATTATCAGTACTCACTTCACTTGGCACGAGGCCACGGTACCCACTATCGCCACCATGGTACCGAGAGCAGCTTTTACCAGTGTCACCGGCAGATTGCGTAGGGAATTGAGTATTCCCACTATCACCAGTAATCGCATCAATATGCCCGATGTAGCCGAGCAAGTGTTGGCCGATGGCCACGGTGATATAGTGTCTATGGCAAGGCCAATGCTGGCAGACGCAGAGCTGGTCAATAAAGCCTTTGATGGCCGTGAAGCGGAGATTAACACCTGCATCGCCTGTAATCAGGCCTGTCTTGATCACACCTTTGGCGGCAAGTCTGTCAGTTGTCTGGTTAATCCGAGAGCTGCCCATGAAACCTTATTGAACTATTTACCGACCCCTGTTGCGAAAAACATCGCGGTTGTTGGTGCTGGACCTGCCGGTATGTCCTATGCCACCGTGGCCGCTGAACGAGGCCACCGCGTAACTTTATTTGATGCGGCAAGTGAGATTGGCGGTCAGTTTAATCTTGCCAAGAAGATTCCAGGTAAAGAAGAGTTTTATGAGACCTTGCGCTACTACAGGAACATGTTGCAAAAACATCAGGTGGATGTTCGCCTCAATGAAAGAGTCACCGCTGAGCAACTGAGTGGCAAGAGTTTTGATCATGTGGTTGTGGCCACCGGGATCACGCCGCGTAAACCCAATATTGAAGGGATTGATCATCCCTCGGTTGTCAGCTACATCGATGTGATTCAGGGTAACTGTAATGTGGGCAAAAGAGTTGCTGTAATCGGCGCTGGCGGCATTGGTTTTGATGTGTCTGAATTGATCATGCACAAAGGAATTTCCGCTGCACTAGACCGGGATGTGTTTGCCAGAGAATGGGGCATTGACTTCCATAACCATCCCAGAGGTGGCGTTACCGGTGTGACACCCCAGGTTGAAAAAGCAGACCGGCAAGTATATCTACTACAGCGAAAATCATCGCCCGTGGGGCGGGGTTTAGGTAAAACCACCGGGTGGACTCATCGTATCTCACTCGCTCAGCGTGGCGTTGTGATGCTAAACGGTGTGGAGTACCTAAAAATTGACGATGATGGATTGCACATCACGCGAGACGGTGCACCTTCAATATTGGAGGTGGACACCATCATTATTTGTGCTGGGCAATTACCGTTCCGTTCGCTTTACGATAACTTGGTCGCCCTCGATCAGGATGTTAGCTTAATCGGTGGTGCTTTCGAGGCCGCAGAGCTTGATGCGAAGGCAGCGATCAGTCAAGCGAGTCACTTGGCGGCTCAAATTTAGACCATTTTTCTTGCGTGGTTGCGCATAAGAAAAGTTTTACGCTGTTCTTAACTAATTGCGCCCATGTAGAGTCGAAAACCACTTCAGGTTTGGTTGCGTACTCAGCTGTTGTGGGTAGCGAGGTAGATAGAATATCCCGAGCCCAAAACAAAGTGGAAAAAGTATAAAAGATCAATGCATCGAGGTGACCGGCCGTTCGCGGATATAGGTCTCTGGATGTATTGACGTAATATATGCCATAAAATACAGTGGCTGTCATATTGGATCAAAGGAGTAGTGCCGTGGACATTAAGTTTTCAGCTGAAGATCTTGCCTTTCGCGATGAGGTTCGAGAGTTTTTCGCATCTGAGTTCGATGAAGAAATTTCTCGAGAGCTGGGTGCAGGTGATAAAGGCGATTATAAGGGTGCCATTGTCAAATGGCAGAAGAAGTTACACGCCAAGGGCTGGATAGCGCCTGGTTGGCCAGTGGAATACGGCGGTACCGATTGGACCTCGACGCAAAAGTTTATCTACGAGACCGAGCGAGGCCTAGCGGGCATTCCCGATGTTGTGCCGTTCGGTTTAAAAATGGTCGCGCCGGTCATCTATACCTTCGGAAGTGAAGAGCAAAAAGCGCGATTTTTGCCACCAATCCTTAACAGTGATGATTGGTGGTGTCAGGGTTACTCAGAGCCCGGTGCAGGATCAGACTTGGCGGCACTTAGTACCAGTGCTGAGTACGCCGGGGACAACTATATTGTCAATGGTCGCAAGATTTGGACCACCTTTGCTCAATATGCCGATTGGATTTTCTGTTTGGTGCGCACGTCAAAAGGCATCCGCCGCCAAGAGGGCATTAGCTTTTTGCTCATCGACATGAAGTCGCCGGGTATTACCGTCAAGCCTATCGTCACCATTGATGGCAAACACAGCCTCAATGAAGTTTTGTTTGAAGATGTGGCTGTGCCCACAGAAAATCTCATCGGTGAACAGGATAAAGGCTGGACCTATGCCAAGGCACTGCTAGCCCATGAGCGCACGGGCATGGCTGAAGTGGCAGACTCCAAACGTATGATAGACGGTTTAAAGAAGCGTGCAGCGGCTGAGATCAATGGTGGCAAGCCGATGATAGAGGATCCTGTTTTCCAGATGCGCCTGTCAGATATTGAGATGGAATTAATGGCCCTTGAGTACACCGAACTGCGTGTTTTTGCTTCTATGGCCGCTGGTGGTATGCCAGGACCGGAATCTTCTTTGCTAAAAATTAAAGGAACGGAAATAAGCCAAGCGATCCATGAACTGCAACTGCAGTTGGCCGCAAGCTACGGCGGTGCCTTACAGGGCGATTTGAGTGCTGACCAGTTGGGACATAATTTTGCTGCCGAAGCACGGGGTAAGTACATGTATGGTCGTGCTGCCACCATTTATGGTGGATCAAACGAAGTACAGCGCAATGTTATCGCCAAAGCGGTTCTTGGCCTCTAATCGAGGCCGAAGATTATTTCAGGAGTTTATAAAAATGAATTTTGATTACACTGAAGAACAAACCATGATCAAGGACAGTGTCGCGCGTTTTGTTCGTGACGAATATGACTTTGATACGCGCCGCAAGATTATTGAGTCTGACGAGGGGGTCAGTCGCGATTTCTGGAATACCTTTGCTGAACTAGGCTGGCTATCTGTTCCCTTTGCTGAGGACTACGGCGGTTTTGGAGGGAACGTAGACGACTTAGCGGCAGTGATGGAAGAAATTGGCAAGGGTATTGTTGTCGAGCCCTACGCGTCAACCATTGTTATGTTTGGAAGTCTGATGTCTGCGTCCACCAACGAGGCACTCAAAGAAGCAGTGATTCCGGGTATCATTGACGGTAGCTGCATGGGCGCCTTTGCCTACATGGAAGCCCAGTCGCGCTTCGAGATGTCCGACGTGGCAACCACTGCAACTGCCTGTGACGGTGGTTATGTGATTAAGGGTGAAAAAACCGTTGTGGTTAATGGTGGGACCGCTGGTAAATTCGTTGTCACTGCTAGAACCAGTGGTGATCAGTTCGATCGCGACGGTGTCAGTCTGTTTGTAGTTGATGCCGGCGCCGACGGTGTAGGGGTGCAGAGTTACAAAATGATGGATGGCCAGAGTGCTGCCACCGTAACGCTGAATGATGTCACTGTGAGTGCCGATGCCTTGCTCAGCGATGCGGGCGCAGGTATGGATCTCATAGACCAGGTGATGCCGCAGATACTCATCAGCCTTTGTGCGGAAGCATTGGGCATAATGTCTACTCTCAATACCCTGACTGTGGACTATTCCAAGACACGACAGCAGTTTGGTGCGCCCATCGGCTCTTTTCAGGTGCTGCAACACCGCATGGTGGATATGTTTATGGCCTGCGAGCAAACCAAGTCAATGCTCTACCGTGGTCTTTGTCAGGCGGGTGAGGACGATCATGCCGAATTAGTAAAAACCGCCCATGCGCTGAAAACTACGGTTGCCCGATACGGTAAACTTATTGGTGAAGAGGCGATTCAGCTTCACGGCGGTATTGGTATGACCGATGAATTGAATATAGGACACTTTGTTAAACGACTGATGATGATTAACACCATGTTTGGAGACGGTGATTATCACCAGAAGAAGTTCAACCAGCTGAGTTATGCTGCCTGATATGGCTGCCGATAAGTTGCTTTGTGACGCTGAGTGTCATTTAGCTAGTCAGTATGTTTTGTGATTGATAAAAACCTTCCTTCGGGAAGGTTTTTGTTTTTTGCAGTCGATAAAAAGATCACTCAAGTGAGAGTCAATTATTGGAGGGAAAAACCATGTTGAAAGTGCACTTTGTTGCCGGCACCAGAGCCGGGCGTATCGTTTGGTTGCTAGAAGAGCTGGGTTTGGATTATGAAGTGAATATTATGCCATTCACAAAAGAGGGGCTTAAGTCCTCAGAACATCGTGCAAGGCACGCCCTCGGCAGGGTGCCTGTGTTGGAGGACGGCGATAAATCCATTTTTGAGTCCGGAGCCATTGTCGATTACGTCCTGGAGCGACATAAAAACGGCGGTCTCAAGCCAGCCTCGAGTGCAGCAGAATTTCCAGGTTATTTGCAGTGGTTTCACTACTGCGAAGGAATGGTGATGCCACCGATGAATCAAATTGTTGTGCAAAAATTTTTACTGCCGCCGGATCGTCGCGATGAAACTGCACTGCGACAGGCTGAAAACCTATTGGGCAAATCATTGCTGCCGGTGAATCAGGCACTGGAGGGCAAAGATTATCTTATTGGCGATTTCAGTGCTGCTGATATTATGCTCGGTCACGCCTGCTTTATGGCCAACCGCAATGGTTGCGTCAGTGAGGACATGACCAATTTAAAAGGTTATATAGGCAATATTGAGTCGCGACCTGCATTTCAGAAAGCCATCAATATGCAGTAACTGGTGGGTTTTATTGAGTCGCTAGCGTATTGGTAGTGGAACTCGGTCAGGGATACAGTGCATTTCATTGGCATCCCTGACTCGTTTCACACCCGTTCTAAATGCTCAAATCCATCAGGTTGTAATTTTTCAGTGAAGCAAAAATAGCATTATTCCACTGAGGTTGATCGTCAGTTTCCCTATCTGGCGCATATTCGTAGGCAGTTTCATCGGGGAAACGCTGCTTTCGCGCCTCTATAGCCATACCGATGAGGCGCGAGCGGTTTTTAATAAAGTCGTCGTCAAAGGTGACAGCTTCCGCGTGAATGCCTGCACCATGCACATTGAGCACAGCGGAGCGGCGATGGAAACCAAAGTTGACCGTTACGCGAGTTTCGAAGCCGGTGTTTGCAAAAGAGCCATGCACCATCTGACGGTTATTAATCACCACATCGCCGGGGTTGCAGATGATCGGCACTGCATCCGGCAGGCGCTCACTGCCGGCTTCTTCAACCAGTTTGACAATATTGACCCGGCCCTGTTTGTGGGTTCCAGGAAGCACCCATACGCCATTAACTGCGGTGCTGCCATAGACCTGGCCCATAAAATTAAAGCCGTGGATGTCTTCATCAAAATCAGGGTTGTCCCAGTGGGTATCGCCATCTTGATGCCAAGACACCGCCGCGCCTAAACCAGCATCTTTAATAAACAGACCCTCGTGAAAAGGCACAAAGTCTGGTCCGTTCACCGCCTCTGCCATCTTCAGTAAGCCAGGGTGGGCATAGGTGACAACGCAGGCTTTGGAGAACTGCAATGAGCCACCTAAATAAACCGGCGTTGCCTGAGGAGCGTCGGAATCTGGTTTGGGTTCAAACAATTTAACCTGATGCCGGCCGTTGGCCATTGCTGTGCCACCCAAGGGGTCGGACAGCGGTTTAGCCCATTGTAGCGTAAAGCCGGTGGTGTCAGCGCCCAGAGCAGGGCGACCCTTGGCATCAGTGGCAGCACCCATCTCAGTGGGAAAATTATCGCGCATGGCCTCAAGGTCATTTTTAAGATCGGCTACCTCGTCTTCGCGCAATACATTTTCAAAAATGTAAAAGCCGTAGGTAGAGTAGCTCTCAAGAATATCTGGATGTATATCGCCGCTGTCGGTAAATCGCAGTGGACCGCGATTAGGTAGCTCAAGTGCCTTTTTTTGTCCTTCAATAAGGTATTGTTTTACCGCGTCGGCGTCATCGCCATAGTAGGCAGCGCAGGCTTCAATAGATCTGGATATGTCTTGCATGGAACTGTCACCTCTCTTATGGTTATATTTTTACCCGTCCGATTACCACTGAAAGCCTGTGAGGCCAACACACTGGCAAGGTTTTTAATATTTATCAATCGAGTATATGGCGAATAAAATCACGGTTCAAATAAAAATCCACAGATTTTTTATGGTTTTGATAGGATCTTTACTCAGCTGTTACCTCAAGTATTAGCGGGAGTCAGCAGAATTGCGGCCAAGCTTGCTCAGATTGGCATTATGCGTATCGCGACTGACGCTGTATTTTGAAATAAACACAATCATCAACATCCACACAGTCACTACCGTCGGCACATAGTATGCGCCAAGGCGGAACAGTGCATCGCTTGGCACCTCTCCAGGCGCAACTCCGGCCGGGAATTGCGCCATGGTGAGAATGGTTGTGGCCATGATCACGCCAAAGCCTTGGACAAACTTCTTAATGAACGTCATAGAGGCGAAGAAAACCCCCTCAGAGCGACGTCCAGTTTGGACCTCGCTGTCTTCTACTAAATCGGCGATCATCGACGTGGTAATGGTTTGGTAGCTAATAATCAAACTGACATCCACCACCGTGATGATAAGCATTAGTGGGAATAACTGCGGATCACCATTTTCTGGCATCAGACCGAAAAGCCTCAGCACAATGGTCATGGGCAGTATGGTAAATGCAAGCAGACCGATAATGATAGCTGCACGCTTTTTACCCAATCGATGAGAGATAATTGGAGAGATAAGCAAGGCAATTAAGGCTGAAATAATAATTGATGCGGATAATTGCCCCAATTGCTGCGTGGAAAACTCCCAGAAAAATGAGTTGATGTAATGGGACAGTCCGGTGGCGATACCTGTGCCAATAGCCCCCATGAGTGCGGCAGAAAAAAGCGCGATAAATGATGGGTTGCGCAATGTTTCAAAAATCTCCCGATATATACGCTGGATAGATAGAGTGGCTCTCGGTGGTGGCGGGTTAAGATGGGGTATGAGGTTGTGAGTCCCGAGGCTCGAGGTGAGTATGGCGATAAAAATGACAATCGCCGCAGTTAAACCCATTTCGCCAAAGCCGGCAATGTTAAACAAGCCGTTGGCAATGGTGTCGGTAGGAACCAATAAATAGGTGAGTGCATAGAAGCCGATGACAGTGCCAGCCACCCAGCCGAAAAAGAAGCGGTAACTGAGAATGCTGGTGCGCTCGTCATAGTCCTCGGTCATTTCAGCAACCAGCGCTGAATTGGGGATTTCAAACAGGGTAATCAAGGTACGAACACCAATGGCCATGACTAAAATATAGGGAAAAAGCTCGTTGCCAGACAAACTTACTGGGGGGTTCCAGATAAAATAATAAGTCACTGATACCGGGATAGCCGCTGCATACATAAAGGGATGGCGGCGACCCCAGCGGCTATGAGTGTTATCCGATAAATAGCCAATAATTGGATCGCTGAGGGAATCAACAATCAAAGCAATTAGCAGCGCCAAGCCCACCAAGTGCGCATCTACGCCGAGGATTTGGCTGTAAAATATAAGGAAAAAGTAATCGAAGCCGTTGGCCACAGTGCCAAAGGATACTGAGCCAAAGCCATAGGCGAGCTTATTGCGAAATGAGAGTTTTTTCATGTGCATATGATTACCCTTTTTGCTAATCACTGTATCTCATATGTTTGCTAGCGATGCAACCAAGGACGAGAAATAGTGCAGTTTAGACAGCACTCGATCACTAAGGTATGCTTGGATTATCGTTTAATAAAAACTCCAATGATTGTAAGTTGAACTTAAAGAGGTAAAGCTATGATTACCCGAAATTTATCTATTCTTTTGATTGCGTTTGCTTGCTCTCCGGTTTTTTCTTCTGTTCTGCCTGAAACTATTGATGCAGATATCAGTGCCGTTGAGTCCAAGGTGATTCAGTGGCGCCGGCATTTTCATCAGCATCCAGAGTTGAGTAACCGTGAGTTTAAAACCGCAGAAAAAATCGCCGCCCACTTGGAGCAATTAGGGTTGGAGGTGCAGACCGGCGTGGCTAAAACCGGTGTTGTAGCTCTTCTCAAGGGTCAGCGTGAGGGCAGGGTGTTAGCACTGCGCGCGGATATGGATGCGCTGCCGGTGCTGGAGCGCAACGATCTACCGTTTAAATCCGTGGCCAAAGGCGAATATCGTGGCGCCGAGGTGCCGGTAATGCATGCCTGCGGTCATGATACCCATGTGGCTATTTTGATGGGTGTGGCGGAGATATTGGCTAAAAATAACGACTTTGCTGGCACAGTAAAGTTTATCTTTCAGCCTGCAGAGGAGGGGCCGCCACCGGGTGAAGAGGGAGGTGCAGAGTTGATGGTCAAGGAAAACGTGCTGAAGAGCCCAGATGTGGATGCTATTTTTGGTTTGCATATCTCCTCTGGTATTGACATTAATACTATTGGTTATAAACCGGGCGGCATCATGGCTGCAGCCCAAGCATTTGAAATTAACGTGCAGGGCAAACAAACCCACGGCTCTCGCCCTTGGGCTGGTGTGGATCCGATTATGGCATCGGTGAAGATTATTGACGGCTTGCAAACCATTGTCTCTCGGGAGGTGCCGCTTACCGAAGAGGCAGCAGTATTATCTATTGGTAAAATAAGCTCTGGCGTGCGTTCAAATATTATTCCCGAAAGTGCTCAGATAATTGGCACACTGCGAACCTTGGATAAGGACATGAAAGCGGATATTAATCAGCGCATGGAGGAAATGGTTCCCACCATCGCCAAAGCCTATCGTGCCACTGCTCATATCGACATTGATAAGGGGTATCCCATCACTTACAACGATCCCGCGCTGACATCGCAAATGTTGCCTTCGCTGCAGCAGGTGGCAGGTGAAGACAACGTGGTACAAATAAAGGCGGTGACCGGGGCAGAGGACTTCTCGTTTTTCGCTGAGGAGGTGCCCGGTTTATACTTCTTTTTGGGTGGTAAAACACCGGGAAACCAGCAACCTTACCCGCACCATACGCCGGATTTTTTTATTAATGAAGATGGTTTGTTGCTAGGGGTAAAAACCTTTGTGCAGCTCACATACGACTATTTGGGCGCCTGATAAACCGATAAACCCCGCTCTGTACAAGAAAGGGCGGGGTTTTCTTTTCTTCCACTCGTTCGACCTGCTATGGTCTAGTCTCAAAACACTTTTTAATCTAGCAGCAGTGGCGCCAGCATTTTGCGGTGGTGCTGAGGGTCGCCATATTGGTGCTGAGCCCATTGGGCGCGGCGAATGTACAGCATGGCGTCGCAGTCATAGGTAAAGCCCATGCCGCCATGGAACTGTACCGCGCGATCACCGGCAAAAGACAGTGCCTCAGAGGCCTGTGCCTTGGCCATACGGCAGGCGATTTCGGTGTCTCTATCGAGACTACCGTCGTCAATTAATGTGGCTGCGTGGTAGATCAGACTGCGCGCCGAATCCATTTGCAGAAGCATGTCCACAGTGGGATGCTTGAGGGCCTGATAAGCACCAATCAGACGACCAAATTGTTTGCGCGTGGTAAGGTAGTCCACCACGGTGTCTATAGCGGCTGCAGCGGTTCCTGTGGCTTCAGCGGCAATTAACAGAGCGCCTACCAGGCGGATGTCCGCTAGCGCCTCGGCACTGTTGGCAAGAATCGCACCGGCGCTGACAGAGATACCGGTAAAATCTACATTGGCGGCGCGTTTGGTTTCATCCACCAAGGTTTTTTGCGCAATGGCTCCCTCTGCCAGTGCTGAGGCTTCCACCCGCACAAGTAGGGACTGCTGTCGGTGCTGGGCCAGTACCAAAAAGAAATCCGCCACATTGGCGTCGCTGACTAGCAGTTTTGTTCCTTCCAGTTTGTAACCTGAATCGGTTTTGCTCAACGTGCAGCTGGTGCTGGTGGCGCCCCAGTCTTCGCTGTCGAGAAGGGCCAGGGTGCCGATGGATCCCTCGGCCATAGCTGGCAGCCAGTTGGCTTGTTGTTCCGAACTGGCGCCGCGAAGTATGGCTTGGGCAGCGATGGTGGTGGAGATAAACGGGGTGCTGAGCAGGTGTCGACCCATACTTTCCACCAGTGGAATGGTGGCACCAATGCCCATGGCTGAGCCGCCGAATTGCTCGGGCAGCGCCAGGCCGGTCCAGCCGAGTTGCACCATATCGCGCCACACCTCGGGGCTGTAGCCGGTATCCGATTTAAGCAGGGCGCGCACTGCATTGATGTCAGATTTATCACTGCAGAAGGCTTTGGCACTGTCCAGAATCATTGCTTGTTCGTCGCTGAAGGCAATGGCGAGGTTTGCTGTTCTTTTCATCGGGTTATCCTCTAGTCCTTGGGTAGACCGAGCACATGCTCGCCAACAATGTTTGCTTGAATCTGGCTGGTGCCGCCGCCGATGGTGGTGGAGAAGTTGTTCATATAGGCCCGTTGCCAGAAGCCGCCCTCAACAGCGTCTTCATCGCCCACATAGAGCGCGCTGGCACCGCCCTGGAGGGTCAATGCATATTGCCGCATGCGACGAAAAAACTCGGTACTGCGCAGTTTGCTCGACAGTGCCAGAGAGTTGGGATAATCGGCGCAAAGGGCAGGGATCTTCATCCGTGGTTCTGCCAGATACAGGGCCTGTTCTTCGATGAGAAATTTGACCAAATTGTCTCTGGTGACAGGGTCTTGCATAAGTGGTTGGCCGTCGCGCTGAACATCCTCTGCTATGCGCAGCAGATCATCCATTACCGTTGCCAGAATGGAGATGCCGCCGGCGGCGCCGGCTTCTGCGCCGCGCTCGTACTGCAATGTTTGCATGGCGATGCGCCAGCCGTGGCCCTCTTCGCCCATGAGACAAGCCGCGGGAATGCGCGCATCGGTGAAAAAGGTCTCAGTAAAACCGTAGTCACCGGTGAGTTTTTGAATCGGCGAGGTGCTAATGCCGTCTACTTTCATCGGTGCGAGAAAAAAGGATAGCCCGTTGTAACGGCGTTCCGCTTGGGGGTCGGTTCGGGCCAGCAGTATCATGTACTTGGCAAAATTACCCATGGTAGTCCAAATCTTACTGCCATTGATAATATAGTCATCACCGTCGCGCTCTGCTTTGGTCTGGATGCTGCCCAGATCAGAACCGTGGTTGG